>CDZS01028453.1_pt1 | contig 60516 bp, 54 predicted proteins | sample 557751 | NCBI WGS metagenome assembly CDZS01 (sample SAMEA3182113, study PRJEB8094) | gut metagenome | biome: human; feature: gut; material: Stool; isolation source: human stools | place: Canada | collected 2013-05-07 | reverse complement strand
CAAGTACCACTAATGCCATCGTCCGTGAAATGGACAATGTTCGTAAACCCCTGCCGTGCGGCGAACTCCTCCAACATAGCCTTTTGATTGGAAATGGAATTGCTCTCACGCTGCTGGTCATCATCTTTGCCAAAGTCATCACGGCTCAGTCGTTCGTACAGAGCTGTGATTTTCTCGTTTTTTCTCATAACTTGCGCTCCTTTCTTCGGTTTTAGGTTGTGTGTTCTAAGAGACTTCCCAACCGCTTGATTAAGAAGTCTTTTAGAGCATACAACACCCGCCGCCTGTTTGAAAGCCTTATATTGCTTCACCGCCACATGGTTGGGCTGTTCTTCTTCCAATGCCCGAAAGAGCATATCCAGCGGGCTGCGGTATTGATCGTCCTCCTCCCGCACCTCGGCAAAGTTCATCATGTAGATCAGCATTTCAAAATTCTGTTCCTCCGGGGGCGCTTCGCTGACGAGGTAGAGCATAAGGGCTGAGTCCAGCGCGATCTCCGCCTTCTCCCAAAAGGGGTCGTTGCTGGAAGCGTTGCGAGGCGTGGTATTTTTGATGAGGTTATCAATGAGGGTCAGCACATCTTTTTCGCTGTGAATGTACGAAAAGGGGTTGTATCCGTCGGACTGGCTGGGGTCGATCAGGTTGAACACCCGGACTTCGTAGCCCTGCGCCGCCAACAAAGCGCCTGCCGCGCGCAGCAGCTCGCCTTTGGGATCTGTGATAAGATAGGAGCAATTCGCGCTGTAAATATTGGGCTTGCAGAAAAACCGGGTCTTGCCGGAGCCGGAGCCGCCCACTACCAGAACATTCATGTTGCGCTGGGTGATGTAGCCGTCCATGCCAAGTCGGACGTGCTGGGTCAAAATAATGTTGGCGTCCTTATGCTGGTGATCCATATACTTCCGGTTCAGTTCCTTGGGATTGCCCCATCGGGCGCTGCCGTACTCCTCGCCCGGTCGCCGATTCTCCCGGCTGGAGTAGTAGAGCGCAATGCCACAGCCGTAAAGCAGCAGGCTCCCCAGCATACATTTCAGTGTGTAGGGCGTCCAGCCTATGGAAAAGGGGCGCTCCAGCACTTGGCTGAAACGCCCCATCCATTGAAAGAGGTTCATACCGTCCTCGTAGGCATAGGCGGCAATTGCCGCCAGCCAGAGGACCAACGGGGAAAGCGCCGCCCACACAGGGGCAGCGCTGCGAAAGTCATTCTGCCGCAAGGCTTAGTACCCCGTCTTGGGCAGCTTCACCGTTGTTTTGGTGTAGACGGTAGTGAGCCAGCGGGACACCGCCTGAATCCACTGCCCATTGTAAAGGCCACCCACATCCGCCACATTCACAACGCTGGCATTGTTGGCAAGACCGCTGCGGGCAGTGGCGTAGATATAAGGTGTTTCTACCTGTGCAAAGCCCGCCTTTACATTTCCGAACACGAACATGACTTCGGTAACACGCTCATTGGCGGCAAGGCCGAGGACAGCGGGGCGGGCGTCCAATACGTAAACCTTGCTTGTACTTAGGTTGTCCGCCAAAGCGCGGTAGTCCCCGGAGAGGTTGGTCTTATAGACCACCTTGTAGGAAAGCGGCTGATTGTAGCTGCCGGTGACGATTTTGCTCAGCGTCACCTGCGCGGGAAGCTGATCGCGCCAATAGAAGGAGTCGAGGGCAACGTTAGAGCTGTTCTTGATCTGTGAGAACACGTAGCGGATGGGCTGACCGGGGACAGCCTGCACAGGGCCGGTTTTCTTAATGGATACGCCGGTGGAAACGCTGGTATTCTGCACCTCAAAGGTCACGATCTGCCCGTTGAATTCCAGATAGGCGGTCATCACTGTGGGGTTGATGGAGTAATTCGCAGGCGCTTTGATCTCACGGACGGTATAGCGGGACAGCGGCAGCGTCTTGGAAACGGCGCGTCCGTTGCGGTCGGACTTGATGGTGTCCACCACATTGCCCGCCTTGTCGTAGATTTCAAACACCGCGCCCTCCAGCAGCGTCCCGGCAGGCAGGCCATTGGTGGCGTTATCGTCTGCGGATTTCTTGATGATCTGGATCTGGCCGCACTCCGCGGTATTGCTCCACTCGATTTCTGTGGTAGAGCCGTAGCGGACATAGATGGTTTTCAGCTCCGGGTCCAGCACATAGCCTTGCGCCGCCTTGATCTCACGCAGATAATAGCGGCCATCGGCCAGTCCCTCGTCGGCGTAGATATAGCCATCCTGATCGGTCACATACTCCCCGATGGGATTGCGATTGCTGTCGTAAAGCAGGAACACCGCGCCGTAAATTCCCTTGCCGGTAGCCTTGTCCACCTTGTGGAGCAGAATACGCGAAGATTTGCGATTGATGATCTCCAACGTGGCCGTCTGACCGTCCTTGACCTCAATACGGTGGGGCGTGGTATCCAGCAGGTAGCCGGACGCAGCTTCCAGCTCCGTCACAGTGTACCAGCCGCTTTCGGCTTTGGGGAGATAGATGATGCCGTCGCTGTCCGTTGTGTAGGTGCCGATGATCTCACCGTTCATCTTACGGATCTCGAACTTGACACCAGAAATACGCTTGCCACTGTCTTTGTCGCTCTTGATGATCTGCAACCCGCCCACAGGCGTGTTGTAAAAATAAAGCGTCTGCGTGTCGTTGGGATTGACCACCACAGTCTGCGTGCGAGTGTTTTCGTCGATGGCATAGCCGGGGATCGTCTGTACCTCCGTCGCTACTATGGTGCCGGAGATGCCGGAAATGATGATTTTTCCTTCTTTATCCGTCCGGTACAGGCCGGTGGAGGACAGCGTACCGCCCGCAGCATCTACATACGAGCCGTCCGCATAGGTGATTTTGAACTGAACGCCCTCCAACGGCTCCTTTGTCACGGAATCCTGCTTTACGATGATGAGATTGCCCTTGGGGGCGTTACGGAACTCCAGGGTGGTGACTTCATTGGACTTGACCTTGACTGTCTGAGGCGTATCATCCAACAAATAGCCGTCCTTCGCGCGGGTTTCCTTGATGATGAGCGTCGTACCGGGGGCAATGTCGGTAATAGAGAAAGTACCTGCGCTGTCCGTCACGAACTTGCCGTTGGCGTTGCCGATGAGATTGCCGTCGGAATCCGTGACAAGAAACTCAACATCCGGGATGGGGGCATTTGTTACAGCGTCCACCTTTTTGACGAGTACGCCGCCCCTGGGCTGGTTGCGGAACTCCAGCGTCATCACGGAATTGCGTTTGATTTTGATGCTCTGCGGCGTATCGTCCAGGATGTAGCCGTCTTTTGCCCGCACCTCACGGGCGATAACTGTCATGCCGGGGGTCAGACCGTCAATACGGATGGTGCCCACGCTATCGGTCACATACTTTCCGTTGGCGTTGCCGATCACACTTCCGTCCGAATCGGTGATAAAGAACTCTACATCGGAGATGGGTGCGCCGGTCACGGCGTCCTTTTTGACGATGAGGAGGGAACCCATCTTATCATTGCCGAAGGTCACGGTGATCACGTCCTGATCCTTGCCGGAGAGATAAACGGTTTCCGTGGCGTCGGTGATCACATACCCGTTCGGCGCGGAGATCTCCTCGCAGACATAAGTGCCTGCCTTGAGGCCGGTTGCAACGATGGTGCCATTGCTGGATGTTTTGTACTCGCCAACCACAGTGCCGCCTGTACCGGAGGTGCCGCAAAGGTAGCGGATGCGGAACCACGCGCCTTCCAGCGGCTGACCGCTCTCACTGTCCACCTTGCGGATGATGATGGCGGAAAGGGGAGTGTTCTCAAAGGTCAGGACTTTGCTCTCACCACCGGAGATGAAGCATTCCTGCGTGGCAGCCTCCTTAATGGCGTACCCGGACGCCGGCTCCAATTCCGTTACCTTGTACCAGCCATCCTTGATCTCAGGAAGAATGATTTTTCCGCTTGCGTCAGAAAAGTAAGTGCCGAGGTCATTGAGCTCGCCGGTGTCGGTATGGTTGCTGCCATACCAGACCTGGAACTTGGCGCCCTTGACGGGATCACCGGTGACGCTATCCAACTTGCGGATCTCCAAGCTGGGCTTGAGGGCATTGAAGAAGGTGACGGTAGATGTCTCACCAGCCTTCAGCGCTACTTCCTGCGGAATGGGGCAGAGAATGACATGGTTGGGAACATTGATCTCCGTGACCTTGTAGCTGCCCACAGGGATGCTTTCAAGAAAAATGCGCCCATGGTTATCGGTGGTGGCGCTGGTGGAAAAGCTGCCGTCGATCTGCTCGATGCGGTAGGTCACGCCCTCAATAGGCTCTCCGTTGGCGATGTTTTTCTTGATGATCTCAAGACCCGGCTTTTCATAGTCCACAAAGGTGACCTCGCTGGTCTTGCCGGGACGCAGCGCCACGGTCTGCTCGGTATTGGTTACGATGTACGGCTCGGGAACGGATTCCTCACGCACAACATAGACACCGGCAGGAATGGCCGAGAGCGTTGCGGAACCGTCCGTCCCGGTCGTGACGGAGGTGGAATAGCTGCCGGTAACGGACTTAATGGAAAACACCGTGCCGGCGATAGGTTTGCCGCTCATGGCGTCGCGCTTGATGATCTTCATATCGGGCTTTTCGTAGTTGACCGCCGCAACAGTGTATTCGCGGTCACCCTCAGTTACATCTACGTACACGCTCTTCGGCGTGGGATCGACACAGTAACCGTCCGGTGCGGAGGTCTCGACAAAGCTCCAAAGGCCGGTCGCGGCGTCCTCAACATAGATCTCACCCTGCGCATTGGTAATGTCGCTGCCGACGATCTGCCCGTTGAAATAGATGCTGAAACGTGCACCGGCGAGACCGGTTGTGGTTCCACCAGCAGTTTTTTTCAGCACGATCTTGCCAACGCCAGCAGGCGGCGTGGGTTCTTCTCCACCTCCTCCGGGTTCATCCTGAGTGACAAGCTTGCGGGGACCATAATAATTGAAGAATGACTGATTTTTGCGGTTACTGGAAATTGCGTATACCGCCCATTTTGCACTCTGGTCCTCCACAATGGATGCAGACTTACCCTGTGCAGTGTACTCTTCAATCTGGCGCTGGAACTCGGCATCCTCCTGTGCTTTCTGCTCCAGAAGCCAGTCGATGAGGCTCAGATACAGATCATAGGTGTCGGCGTTGGCATAGCCGCCCGCATCGCCGTCTCCACCGGGCTCGCCTTTATAGCTTTGGTGATCCCATACATACGTCTGCACGGCCATAAAAAGCTGGCCAACATTGGATGCCTTGCAGTCGTTGAGGTAGGTCATCATCCATTTGACGTTCTCGACGGTCGCGGCATCCATCTCGCTGAGACCACTGTTTGTGAGCGCCGACTGCAATACGGCATCTGCATCTGCACCGGTGCCGGACGTCCATGTAAAGGAATTCAGGTACGAAGGCGTTGCGTAATGATAGCCGAGGCCGCTATCCATGCAGTACACGAGCTTACCGTCCACAAGCGGCGGGCGGTAGCTGTACGGGGTACCGTTGGCGAGCAGACGGGTGCTCCAATATGCCTGATTGGTGGTAATTTTGAGGCCGGAACCCGTGTTCGACGCGGCAAAAGCCGCAGTCGGCAGCAGACTCAAGATCGTCACCAGCGTCAAAAGCAGTGACAACAAGCGATGTTTAATTGACTTCATGTCTTTCTCCTTTCCAAAAAGCGCAATAAAAAGAGCAGATCTTGACGACCTGCTCTTGCGTGAAAGTTGATGATTTATTTGTTTGTGGGGGTATCCACCCGAGTGATGGAATAGCCATCGTAGAGGAAAAGCTGGACACAGTACCAGCACGGGTCACCAGTATCATTGACACCTCTTGCCAGCCCAACGCCAATCTCAGATAGCTTTGGGTTGACCATGTTCTTGTTGTGGGTTGTCGAAGCGCTCCAATCCGCCACGGCTCGTTCGGCAAGTGTCTGGTCAGACAGCACCCAATCTGCGATGCGATGGATATTTTCGGCCATGTAGGGACAATCCGTGACGGTATTGAATTTTCCACCATTCGGTCTTGTGTGCGAATAGACGGTATGCGCAGCCATCTCATCGGCGCGGACCTGCGCCGCCTGCATGAGCTTGTCGTTGACGCGCAGCGCGGCAACACCGTTTTCGCACCGCAGTGCATTGGTGCGGTCAATGATGTCCTGCTTTGCAGCGGCAACATCTGTCTGCGCAGGCTGCTCCACGGGCTTTGCCTCCGCAGACGTTACCGGCGCTTCGCCGGTGTACGGCTTTTTCGATTCGACCTGTACACATTTGGCATCGCCGTCCCAGTAAACCTCGAATCCTACCGTCTTGCCGACGTCGCGAAGCCGCACATAGTTGCTGCCGTTGATGACATAGGCTTCCATCTGCGCTTCTTTTCCATCTACGACAATGCGATGGTGACTGCGCTCCGCCACGATTCCGGCAGCATACGCCGTGGTGGTGACGCCAGCCAACAGCAGGCAGGTAAGAAAACCGGCTGCAAAACTTCCTCGCTTCATAGGGTGTACCTCCAAAGTCTTTTGATGGGTTCATGGTATCGTAAAAGTTGGTGGGTGTCAAAAAATATGGAGGCGTTGGAGCTCAGTAAAAGTTTTTACATCAATGACCACCATAGTATCTCATCATTTTTCTCGTGCCTGCACGCACCAGCGGTAATCCGGCTGATTCTTCACGCAGGTGACAAGGGTGATGATGTTCTCCGTGCTGTCGTTCAGAACACTGGTATCGTCTACGCTGATCTTACTGACAGAGTACACCTCATAGCTGCGGGTGCCGAGCTGGGTGGTCAGCTTGATGGTGTCCCCAATGTCAAGGGTGTGAATCTTTCCGAAGTGATTGTTGACGCCCCGATTATGGCCCGCAATCGCCACATTACCTTCCCAAATGGAAGTGCTGGCAAAATGGCCCGCGCCCTTGCGGAGCGCGTCCGCGTCCGTCCCCTGATACACCTTGACAGACAGGCCGAGGGTGGGGATTTTCAGTGTACCGAGGTAGCCGCCGCTGTAATAGAGGTCTTTCGTGACCGCCGTGTACTTAGTCTGCGTGTAGGAGCCGGTGTTTCCGCCGGCGCTGCCGGAAGCAGAGGGCGGCAGGACGGTCACACCGCCTGTGCCGCTGGTCGTTCCGGTGACTGAACCGCTCACAAGGTTTGGCGTCAGCAGTTCTCCGGCGTTCAGGGTGTAGGAGGTGGGAGAGCCGAAGGCAGGCGGGATGTAGGCGGCGTTTTTGCTCCGGTCGGTATTCACAGGCTTGTCCATCGTGACATAAATGGTATCGTCCGAGGTGGGGCGTCCGAACAGTCCTGCGTCCGGGCCGTCAAAGTGATACTCCAATGCCGATGCAGGCATAGAAAAAGCTGCCAGCATACAGCAGGCGGCCAGCAGCGTGGTCAGATATTTTTTCATGCGGCATACCCTCTTTTCTTATTGATGTAGTGGCGATAGCCCTTATAACCGGCGTAGCCGCAGCCGCCCAGCGCCGCAACGCCCACGGGGAGCAGCAGCCACAACCAGTTAAAGTCCATGCTGCTCTTTGACGATGCCGCAGCACCGACGCTGGAAAAAACGGCAGTATAGACCACCGTATCACAGCTTGTGCGGGTGACGTCACCCTTATAATCCACCGTGACGGTGTAGCCGGTGGCGTACTTGCTGGTGGCAGTGCCGGTGTAGCTTGCCACAGCGGTATAGCGAATGGGAATGTCATAGCCGTCTGTGGGATCAACAGCCGCCTCCTGCCAGCTTACATCGGCAAGAGTCAGGGTGCGGCCATTTTCGTTCACAGACTTGGGAACAAGGGACACATCCGCGTCGGAGAGGTTTGGATAGGTGCGCTCCGCCGTCACCGTGCGGCTGCTGGTCCCGTACCCCGCAGCCTCCACCTGAATGGTAGTGTGGTCAAGGGACAGGACACCCTCATAGCCGTCCTCGGTCTTGACCTCCAGCTTCGGCTCCAGCATTTTCAGAATTTCCGTCATGTCCTTGGTCTTGCTCTCCAGTGTGACCACCTCGATATGTTCCCGCGTGTCCGTTTCTGTCTGGTCATTTTTCAGCAAATCAAGGAGCGTATAGGTGCGTCCCTCGCGCTCAAAGTCAGCGGTGGGGATCGTGGCGGGATCGTCCTTTGCGGTCAGGTAGTAGACCTTTTCCAAACGGTAGACGCCGTTTTCCTCGCTGGCTCTGACCTCGGCGGGATAGGCGGAAATGCCGGGGAGCGTATCTGCGGCAGAGATCATCGCGGATACCGTATCGGCTTCTGCCATGGGCTCTGCGGCCAGCGCCGCGACGCTCATGCTGCACAGCATCAGCGCCGTGCAGAGAGCAAATGCAAGTTTCTTTTTCACATTATACCTCTCTTTCTCAACGAACGGGCCGATTCTGTTCCGGCTGCTTGCGCTCCTGCGGAGAGATCTCACGCTGAATATCATTTTGCAGCTTGCGGAAATATTTTTGTAGGCTGTCCACCACGCCGCGGCGATCCTGCACCTCCATACCGTCAAACACCTGCCCCACGCGGCTCACATCGGGCTGCGGGGTCTCGACGCCGAAATTGCGGCAGAGCATATAGCTGACGCTCTCGGCGTCCATGGCGCAGTCCTCACGGGTATAGTAGGGATAGCGTCCGTGGTCATGGATACCGGCGTGGACGATCTCGCGGGAGAGCGCCGCAAAGATCTTGCTGTCGATCAGGCGGCTGGATACCGTAATGCTCTGCGTCTTAGGATCATAAACGGCGTCCTGGTACATAGTGCTGCTGGTGACCACGGGAACGGGGGAGCTGTCCAGCAATCGGCGCAGGGCGGCGTCCATTTCCGGTGTATTGTCTTTCAGGCTCAGCGCCGGAACGCCGGCCTTGCCGTGGGTCTGCGTCACATCAAAAACACGCCCGATCTTATAGCCGTGATACTCCCGCCCGTCCTTCACATAGGTGTCTGACACACGGATCTTCATGCCGTTCTCATCGCGGTTAACGCTGCGCCCCAGCCGGTTCCACACCTCCAGGCTGTTGATGTAAGTGATCTCCGGGTTCTGCGCCATTGCCAGCATCACATTGGATGCGCTGTATCGCGGGTTGATGGCCTGCGTGTCCAGATAGTGGAGGTATGCGCCGGGTTCGCTGGTGACGTGCATGACCGCATCGTCGGAAAGCTGCCCCAATTCCTCGCGCTCCGCTGTTTTCTTTGCCTTCCAGTCCTCGTCCCTCTGCTGCTTCTGCTGGATCAAATCGTCTAACTTTGCCATGTTCGTTTCTCCTTCTCAAAATCAATTTATTCCCGCGTAGGCATAGCCTTTTGAATGGCTTCCCGCACGGTGTCCTTGGTGGGAGCTGTGCCATCCCGTTCTGCCGCGGCTTGCAGCGCCATCAGACGGCTGCGGACGGAGGGGCGGGCGTCAGCCTTCTCCGTAGCCGGTTCCGTAGACGCTCTCGCACCAGTCCCGCGCTCCTTGGAGCTGTTCTCGGACGGAGCGCGGGCGTTCTCTTTTTTTGCGGCAGTATCCTCCTTCACCGGGGCGGGATAGCCCATGCGTTCAAAAATGCGGTTGATCTGCTTGGCATCTTTGGCTTTTGCCATAATTTCTACCGTCCCCGTTTTTTCCACCTTATTGACGATGGGGTAAAACAAGACGCCGTAGCGTTTGGCTTCCATCTGAAAGCCCTTCAAGTCCTCCTGCTTGACGGAAAAGATCGTCAGCTCCTCGCCGTCGTGGATCAGGCGCTTGAGGTTGGTTTTACCGGCGAGCTTCTGATTGTCGTTGGCAAGGGCAATCAGAAGGGCGGCAAGGTTTTTCGCCCCCAGCCCTGCCAGCTTGAGGGCGCTCTCGGTGATCTGGATACCCTCACGCACCATCAGGTCAGCGGTTTCACCGTTGGTACTCATGCTCGTGTTCCTCCTTGTTTTTTAGATTTTCCTGCCGTTCAGCCTGCGCCTGCTGGCACTGCTGGGATACCCTCGGAATGTCCGATTGTATCCTGCGGCACAGACGCAGCTCCCCGCGCTTTTCCCGCAGGGCTGCAGTCTGCTGTTGGATCTCCGTGCTGTACTTGGCCTGTGCTTCTTCATCGCTGGTGTTCCTCCTTTCCTGATAAAGTGGTTTTCTCTGCTCCTCTAACAAGCGAATGTCCCACTCCAGCAAACGGATACGTTGCTCCAGTTCTGTGGCTGTGGTGATTTTGCTTGATAAAAGGTATTTGAATTGCTGCTCATACCGCTCCAAATGAATGACCTCCCGCTTGACGGAGAAGGGCAGCTTGGGCGACAGCTTTTTCCGCCTGTTTCCCCGCAGCAGGTAGAGGTAGCGGAGATAGAGTGCGTGAAAGCCGGTGATTTTCTTTTTTCGGACAGTGGCCAGCTTGCCTTTCATGCGGTAACGCTTGACGGCATGGGTGACGGTCGGCGGGGTCATGCCGCCATGCCGCTGGCGGGAGAGCCGCAGCAGAATATCCGCTTCGGTGTAGCCCTCGCCCAAACTGTCCAGGCGGATCGCCCGCTTTGCGCCGGGTGGCTTGACGGTGGTGTATTTCCGATTGGGGCTGCGTCGCACCTCATAGCCGTTTTTCCGCAGAAGCATGAGAAAGGAATCATAGGTGTAGGCCTGCCCAATGATCGTGTCAATGTCGGCGCGGATGATGCCGCGCACGGTTGGCTTGCCGCCCTGCTCCGCCTTCCACTCGGCGTAATGCCTGCCCTTGCCCTGCGGGGTGATGACGGATAAATCATTCTCCCGGCATAGCTCGTCCGAAGTACCGCGCACATCGTTGTAGTAGCTTTCTGGGCTGGAATGGTATTTGTGGCCGTCCGTGCGGGAAACAGAATTGACCACGATGTGATTATGGGGATGGGCCTTGTCCAAATGGGTCCCGATGACGACCTCAAAATCCTCTCCGAATAATCGCCGCGCAAACTCGCACCCGATCTCATGGGCCTGCTCCGGCGTGACCTCGCCGGGTGCAAAGGACTGGATGAAGTGGTAGCCGAGAACGCCGCCCGTCTTTTTGTATTTCTTTTTCGTTTTCTGCATGGCAGCAAAGGCGGTTTCGGCAGACCGGCAGTTCAGCGTGGTCACGAAGCGCACGGTATCGGTTTTCTCCTGGTCAGCGGTGTAGACGATCCGCTCGTCCAGCTCGGTCTTTTCCCCATTGACGGCGTACTTCACGCGGTCGTCCAGCCTTGCGCGGATGGCGAATACCTTGGTGTATGCCATGTCACAGCCGCTCTGCGATGTTCCAGATCGTTTCCTGCGCCGCCGTGATCGCGGCGATGTCCTCACCGCTGGCAAAGCCGCGGGCGTTGACTGTGCGGGCGATCTGATTGATGTTGTTGCCGATGGCGGCGAGCTGGCGGCGTATTTCAGCGTATTCGTTGGGTGGCCTTGGCCGCATTTTTTCACCGGCGATCAATGTGCGAAGATAGACCTCCATGGGGAAACCGGAAATTGCCACCTGCTCCTTCAGATGCCGGTGTTCCGTTTCGCTCAAACGGAGAAGAATAGAGATAGATCGTTTTCTGATAATAGATTCCTCCTTGAAATAGGATGGGGTCTTAGGGGACTTGCTCCCCTAACAAGCGCATTTGGATAGCCAAATGCTATGCTTGCGACTGCAAAGCAGCCGCAGGCCGCTTGCAGTCCTAACCCAGCCGAAAAAGAAAATCAGCGTGCGTCACCGCCACGGGTTCTTACCCTGCCGCTGATCCCTTTCACAAGCCGGAGCTGGTCGTTGTAGTCCTTTCCACTGCGAGGCGGGTTGTCGATGACCTCATACTCGGAAAGTTTCTTTTGAATGGCTGCGGATGCCGCCCGTCCCGGCCCGTCGTTATCCAGGCACAGCACGATCCGCGCCACGCCAGGGTTGTCCTTCAGGTATTGCTCCAGCGCCGCGGGGAATCGGATCGAGCCATCCTTCCGCGGCTGATAGATGCCGGAGAGGGACAGCGTATTGGCGGCGCGCCAATCCTGCCCCCGCAACTTTAGTAGCGTCAGGTAAGAAAGGGCGTCTATGGCGGCTTCAAACACGCAGAGGGTTTTGCCACCGGCGCAAAGGGGAACGGCAAAGGAAAACCGCTTATCGCTGCCGGGGACTTCACCGGCAAAGGTGGTATCCGAAAGTGTTCCGCGCAACGCGCCATAAGCGGGCTTTCCATTTTCATAACCAACGAATACGCAGTTATGACGCTCGGCGTCCTCATAGAGCTGCCCATGCTTGATGCAGTGATTGATGATCTCCGCGTCAATGCCCCGGCTCCGCAGATATGCAAAAACACGCCGGTTGTCGGCGTGTTTGGTTGGAAGGGTAAATTCAGTTTTCGAGAGCGGTGCGGTTGGCTCTGATTTGGGCGGCACATGGGGCAATTCTCCAAGGATGCGCTGAACGGCATCCAGAAAGGAAAGCCCCTCCACGCGGGTCAGATAGTCCAGTGCAGTTGTGCCGCCGATACCACGCGACCACCAGCACCATTTTCCATTGGAGATTTTCAGGCTGTCGTGGGTGCGGGTGGCATAGGTGTCTCCGCCGATATGCACCAACTCTTGCGGTTCAAATCGCCGCAGGTAGGTCATCAAATCCATCTCGCGGGCGGCGGCGATCTGATCTTTTGATAGGTAGGGTATGGGGAATCACCTCCGGGTATCAGAAAAGCCGTCTGCATTTCTGCAAACGGCTTCTGAGTAATATGAATCGCTTATTGATCGCTCTTTTTCAGCAATTTTTGCTCAGCACTTTCCAATGCGGCAATGTAGTCCTTTTCACCTCTGGATAATTCGACAGACTGAAGTTCTTTGTATTTTCGGTATTCTTCCTTGGCTTTTCTCTCCGCTGCGGCCGCGCTGATCTTGCCTGCATGAGTCAGAATTTCGTGTTTGGAGAGTTTGAGGAAGCCATCCAGCGTGTCGATCCAGTCTGACATATACATAGGAATGCGTCGGCGGGCCTGCATCTCTGCGAGATCAAGGTAAGCCGATACAATGTCATTAAGTGCCAGCAGCTCGTCCTCGGTACAGTAATTTTTAGCAACGAGGGCATCGCTCTGGGTAGGATGACTTCCGGAAAACGAGTGCAGGCCCATGTTGGGTTTGCTGCTGTCTGCGCTGTAAAAAATCTTTTCTGCCGCTGTCTGACCGTGAGCGGCCCAGTGCATTTTATTCTGGACGGTTTTGAAGAAAAGGACGGAGGCTTCTGTCCGCGGGTCATAATCCACGCTGGTGGCGTAAATGTCCAGAACTTTTCGCCAGAACACTTTTTCAGACGAGCGAATATCGCGGATGCGATCCATCAACTCATCAAAATAGTTGCCACCGCCAGCTTGCTTCAGAAGCTCATCGTTCATGGCAAAGCCTTTGATGAGGTATTCTTTCAGCACGGAATTGGCCCAAATTCGGAATTGGGTGCCGCGCAACGACTTCACGCGATAACCCACAGAGATGATGACATCTAAGCTGTAGTATGCGACGGGTTTATCCGAATTTGCAATGTGAACATTTTTCACATTGCTTTTTTCATCTACCTCACCTTCAGCAAATACATTTTTTATATGTTTCGTGATACCGCTGCGCTCTCGTTGGAACAGTTCTGCCATCTGTGCCTGTGTCAGCCAAACGGTTTCGTTTTCCATTCGGACATCAATTTTTGTCAAACCATCCTCGGTCTGATACATAATGATCTCCGTCTGTTCAGGATGGATGCTGTTTTTACTGATTGCTAAATCGTCCATGCATCGGTTCCTCCTATTGTTCTTGACTAAACATAGTTTCATGAGCAGAATACTCCTGCGCTGCCAACCTGTAATGGGAGGCCAGCAGAGCCTCTTTCATTTGCTCGCCAGTCGAATCGCCGTTTGCCCAGCAGTGTGAGAGCATCTTGGTATATTCCGAAACAGGGACGCCTTCGATGGCATTCAAGGCATCTGCCAGCTTTACCGCCTGAATTCTGCGTTCTTTTGCGCCATCCGTCATGATAACATACTCCACCGGACTTTTTCAGTATTATACCATGCTGGGGTTATTTTAGAAAGCTCCTTTAGAATTGAATTTACGCAATGTCCAACAATTACCGCTCCGGCGTGTTCTTTTTCACTGTCTTTCGTTCCACGCTGCGCTCCGGCTTAGCCAGTTCTTCCATTGCCGCATTGATCACGCAGGAGTGATTGTCCACAGCGTAAATGTCCGTATGCCCGCCCATCTGCTTCTGGAGCGCCGCAAAGTGGCCTGCGGCCTGACGCGCCGGTGGGTAGAACCGCTCATCTCCCGTGCGCTGCGCCATGCTGCAGGCCAGCACGAACATACAGCGGTTCTTGCCATAGGTGGTTGTCCAATCCTTCAAAAAAGCAGGCAGCTTTCCATCGTTGTAGGCGTTGGTCGCGTCCTTCTCAAAGGTCCCCGCACAGGTCAGCGTCCGACCCCGGCTGGCCATCCACTCAAAGATCTCTCCGCGAACCATGGCCTCAGAACGGGTATTAGGATATATGGGCTGCGCGGGATCTCGATACTTTTCTTCGACTCTTTTCCGCAGAATATCATTCGCACAGCACGCAATGCTGTCTCGAAAGGCGTCCATCTCATCCGTATCGCGGGAGAGCCAGTCCGTATAAAGCTGTGACAGGGGATGCTCAAACTCAGTCAGCACCGCAAGCTGCCGTTCGGAGAGGCTTGTTTCATCCTCAAAAAGCATCAGCAGATTATCACGGCAAGCAATCTCGTAGGCGCGGGAAATAATTTCGTCAGGTGATTTCATTTTCATCTCTGCAAGGAACGCCGCATTTTCCTGTGACATTTTTTCGTATAATTTGGTTTCCAATTCGTCTTTTGTAGGCATGATGTTCTCCTTATAACTCAATAATACGGAAATCGCTCTCTTTTTCCATGATCTCGCTGCTCAATAATATCAATGGCATATCCGAGGCTGCCAGCCGTCTCAGTTTGCTAATGGAAAGCGGAGTTGGTGCTTCAAACAAGGCCACAATGCAGGCCCACAGGTCAACAACATGGCAAAGGCAAACGATACGCTCCGAAGAAAAGGAAGCTGCTGCTTCGGGCAGCATCGTGCGTAATTCTTTCATGAGGCTTTCCTGCTCTTTTAGCATCTGCTGATGTATCTGGCGTTCTAACCGTTCTTTTTCCTGCTTTCTTTCCAACCGTTTCATTGTAAACGATCCTCCATTTCAAAAATTATCTCGCCAGCCCCGCCCGCATCCGGTGGGCGTAATTGGCGATGCTGTATCGTTTCATATAGGCGTTTTCGCTGGGGGCCGGACTGTCAAAGTCCAGCCCCTCCATGCGGGGATCGTCGGTGCCGTCCAGCACCGCCTCCACCGGGATCACGCGGAGTCTGCCGGAGCATTTCAGCTCCCCGCCAAATACCCCTGCGGCACAGTGAAAACCACGGTCGCCGCACACCCATAGCAGCTTCTTTCCTGCGGGAATATCGCCAAATGGCTGCTTCAAAACAATAACGGAATGTGGTTCCGCACCGGCCACCTCATAGTAGCCGGACTGCTCCGCCTTTTCGTATGCCTGGATCAATTTCTTGAATTTATGCTGCGGCTCGATATAGAACCAACTTTCCTGATAACCCATAATTTCCTCCGTTTTCTATTGGTTTTACCGCTCCAGCTGCGGTCTGCGGCGCTCCGTCGGCCTTTGATCCTCGTCCGGCTCGGCGTCTACGATCTCAGGCTCCTTGTGGTCTAAATTCAGCAGCGTGTTCAATTCCTCCAGCCGTGCCGTTTTGGTCGTAAGTTCCTCCTCGCGGGGAAACGGCTTTTGTACCTCTGCCTTTGCGGTTTCCAACTGCGTTTGCAGATTGGAAAGCTGCTCCCGGCAGGTTTGCTCCTTAATAGGCAGTCCCTCCAGCGCATTGTCCATGCGCTGCAAATTGCCAAACACATCGGTTCCCAGCGTGATCGTGTGGCGAAGCTGCCCGATCATGGTCAGGCAGTATTCCCGCGCAAAGGTATCGAACGCCAGCTCCAGCGTCAGGCCGCGATAGCTGCCGATCTGTGTCGCCTCCGGGGAGAGCATCGTCTGGCACATGGTCAGCAGCGCCGCGCCCGCCTCTTTCTTGTCGGCATGGGTGACGCCCGCCAGCGTGAGCGGAGAGAAACCGTCCGCGTTTGGGTGGGTGTTTCCCTTGACCGTGGCAATATCCGCGCCATACCCGGCGATCCGTGCCTGCGTCTCCGCGATTTGCTTCGGAAAGCCCTTGCTGATGGCGTCCTCCAGCGCGTATTTCTGAGAAAGGTGGTTGGCTTTCAGCAGCTTCAGCTTGGACACCTCAATGTCGAGATCCATCTTTTCCTTGATCATGGGGTTGCCGCTGGCCAGCGCCTTGATCTCGGCATAAGAAAGCGCCTGCTCGTCTACATCTTCGGCGGAGCGGACAGGCGATTTGCTGGTCATGATTTGCGATATAAATTTCTGCTTGCTCTCCACAAGCTGGTAAAGATAGGCGTCGAAGGTGCCCTCGGTGACATAGCTGTAAATGTCTACCTCCGGGTTTTCGTTGCCCTGCCGGATAATGCGCCCCTCCCGCTGCTGAAGGTCGGACGGACGCCACGGGCATTCGAGGTGGTGCAGGGCGATGAGCTTTTGCTGGCAGTTGGTGCCGGCGCCCATGCGCTGGGTGCTGCCCAGCAGGATACGCACCTGACCGCTCCGCACTTTGCCGAACAGATCTTTCTTCTGCACCTCGCTCTTGGCGTTGTGGATGAAGGCGATTTCGTTTTCGGGAACGCCCAATTCCAGCAATTTCGCGCGAACATCATCATAAACGCTGAAGGTTCCGTCATCCTTTGGGGTGGACAGGTCGCAAAAAATCATTTGGGTGGAACGCTTGTCAGCGGTGCGCTGCCAGATCTCAAACACATTTTCGGCGCACTTGGCGGCTTTGCTGTTGGGGGCGCTGGGCAGCATGGGGTTGATGAGCCGCTGGTCCAGCGCCAGCTTGCGGCCATCGTTGGTTATCATCAGCATATTGTCCACGCTGCTGTCCACCTCGCGGTTGCGGACTTTTTCAGCACGCTCCGCCAGCGACGCCACGATCTCTTTCTGATACTCCGACGGTTTCAAGGCGATGTTGTGGTAATGCGCCTCCGGCACGGGGAGCTTGAGCATATCCGCCGTCTGGATGTCCGCCACATTTTTGAATACGCTCATCAGCTCCGGCAGGTTATAAAACTTGGCGAAGCGCGTCTTGGCCCGATAGCCGGTGCCCTCCGGCGACAGCTCGATGGCGGTGACGGTCTCGCCGTAGTTCGCCGCCCATGCGTCAAAGTGCTGCAAGCCCTGTTCCTCCAACGCCGACATCTGCAAGTAACGCTGGATGGTGTAAAGCTCCACCATGCTGTTGGAAATAGGGGTGCCGGTGGCAAAGACAATGCCGCGCCCTCCGGTGATTTCATCGAGGTAGCGGCACTTCATAAAGAGGTCTGAGCTTTTCTGCGCCTCGGTCTGGGCAATACCGCCCACATTCCGCATTTTCGTATACAAAAAGAATGACGATAGGTAATCCTTTGAACGTGATGTGCGGCGAAGCCGCACATTCGTTTCCTCCGGATTTTCCCCCGTCTCACGCCGGGCGTGCACCTTTCAGCGCACCCGGCCTACCATCAGATTGACTTACTTTCTACTGATTTCATTGCATCTGTACCCTCACGAATACAGCGCACTTGTAAATTTCACTTTTTGAGTTTTTCACGATATTTCTTGATTTTGCGTACCGCCTTGGCATCCAACTCTGGCGGTATAGGACTGTTGTGTACCATGCGGTGACACGGTATACATAGCCATGCTAAATTTGGAACTTTGTTGATTCTTTCAATCGGAAGTCGTGGATTTACATGATGACAATGTTTCGGAATCAGTTCAGAGAAATATCTACCACAGCATTTGCATTTTCCCTTATCTCGGTTGTAGGCATATTCCCGATTCATAAAATACTCGAAATTGGCTCTCCATCCCTTGCCGCTAGCGTAGATGGATAAGGCTATATCTTCGGGTGTATTGATGGAGGGGCGGTCACAGGGCAACGGTTTATGCTTGGTACGATAATTTACATACCGCCTGCGTCCATCCTCCGTATAAGGGGTCATTTTCTGGTCAAATGGTTTGCTTTCATAACGACTGTGTGTAATAAACGCATAGGTTATTCCGAACCATTTCCCATCAATTTGAATTGCGAAGGTTTTACTGTCATAACCTTCGTGCCGATGTGGCAGATTACTTAATTCCTTTAACGGCACCTGCATTTGGTTGTACTGCTTGGGAAACAGGTTTTTCCATACTGCCAACGCCGTATTATTCACTCTACGGTCAATGGCATGGTAGGCATGAGAACAGATAGAGGGTTGCAAATACTGGGCCAGTCCCATAATCACGGAGTTCACATACTGGATTTGAGCCGCCTGCGTGTTGGATTGCGTGTATAATCCAATTTTCCTAACTTCTTTTTGCAAGGTATGGATTTTCTTCGTCAATCGTTCCATATCAGGGAATGGCTTTCCTACCAGATTATCTGACCATGTGGCTGGGTCTGGTGTTTTCCTCTTTCGTTCTGCCTTGACTATGTAACCGAGGAAATGAATACCATTCTTTCTCAAATCGGTTACATAGGTCTTTTCCTGTGACAGTTCCAACTTCATGCGATGCTTAAAATACTTTGTCAGTTCATGCTTCATACGGAACGCTTCCTGTTCCGTAGAGGTCAGGATCACCCAATCATCCGCATAGCGAAAATTGTATTTCGGGGTGATTCCAGACCATTTCAGCCTTCGGGTATCGTTGCATTTGTGCTTGCATTGACGGTGCGGCTCCATATAGCAGCGCCCCACATACCAGTCAAAGTCATTGAGATACACATTGGACAGCAACGGAGATAATATACCGCCCTGTGGTGTTCCCATTTCTGTTGCATGGTATAAGTCCTGATCGATATATCCGGCTTTTAGCATTTGGCTGATGATTTTCAGAACCCTCTTATCGTGGATTCCGATTCGCCATAGCTTTTTCAGCAACAATCTATGATTGATGTTGTCAAAACAGCCCTTTATATCTCCCTCGACTGCCCATACCGGCTGGTCTTTGGATTTCACACTTGCATTGATGACATTGACAATATCCCGGATAGCGTGCTTCTGCGCCCGGTAAGGACGGAAACCATAGCTGTGCGGATAGAATCTCGCTTCGCATATCGGTTCCAGAATCAGTCGCATACATTCCTGTATAATCCTATCCAATACAGTGGGAATACCCAGAGGTCGCTTTTTGCCGTTTGCCTTTTCGATATACTTCCGTTTGGCTGGCTTCGGCTTGTAATTGGAGATATTTGATTGAATCAACTGAAATAGTTCTTCTTTTGGCATTTGCAGATACTTGTCCATTTTCATCCTGTCCACACCGGCAGTTTTGCTGCCCTTGTTGGACTTGATGTTATGAACAGCGGTTACAATAGTCACTTCGCTGACCATTGCTTCCAACAGTCCCGTGAATGAAACGCCTTGCCCCGATTTTTCATAGAGCAGGTCTTGAAACTGTTTCAATTCTTTTTCTGTTGAAAATCTGACGCTTAAATGCACAAGGTTTTCACCTCGCAGTTCGTCACCCGTCTTTCAGGGAGTTATTGGATTTTCTTTCGTGAAATTTACAAATCAATCTGACTCGTGCCCTTCGCCGTGGGGCATTTCAGCCCCGTGTAATTGGCATTACCCAATTGCAGACTACTATGGCACGGCTGACTTCCTGTATTCTTCATTGTGCTGTAACACTCCAAATACAGGCTCTCAAACGTTCCCAAATCTCTATCCTTGTGGTCAATAGACCGTTGAAACCCTTAGGCCGCTACCTTACACCGGGAGAACCTAACCACACTTTGAATCACAGTTGTTGTGTGGTTCCGCATGAATATTTCATTTCATGGGGCATATACGGAAAAACCAGCCGTATCTGCTTTCTCCAATCTTCATCCTTTCGGATGCCAAGCACTCTTACGATGCTGCATAGCTTTCACTACTGGATAGCCATAGGTTTCGGAAGCCCGCACCATTATTATCCATGCCTTTCGGTTTAGGTTTTCAGGTTACGACTTCACCACGCTTTGTACCCTGTCTATTTACAGATAGACAACGCACAGTGGAGTATTAGCTCTCGTACTGCCTGCGGTTTGACAGACCGCTGTGGGATTTCTCCTTTCCGGCATTGATTCTGTACGGCAGAGGAATTTCGCCTCTGAATTTGAGATTTGAGTTCTCTACGATATTTTCTTGATATATCAAGTGCTATCGCATGGTGCTTTTCGTCATAGCTGTCTGCTACGACTTATGCACAACGTTTCGCACGATTCTTAAAATAGTGTGACTCATCAATGAAGATGCGGTCAACGCCCAATTCCTCAAAGGTGACCACATCGTCCTTGCGGCTCTGGTCGTTCAACTTGTCGATCTTGGCTTGCAGGCCCTTCTTGGTTTTCTCCATCTGTTTGATGGTGAAATTCTCCGCTTTTTCTCGCTTGGCTTCGGAAATGCCCATCATAATTTCGTCGATTTGACGCTTCAGAATGGCTCGCTGGCGCTCTACGCTCATGGGGATCTTCTCAAATTGTGAATGGCCGATAATAACGGCATCATAGTCGCCGGTGGCGATCCGTCCACAGAATTTCTTGCGGTTTTTGGTTTCAAAGTCCTTGCGGGTGGCGACAAGGATGTTCGCTGCCGGATAGAGCTGCAAAAACTCAGTGGCCCACTGCTCTGTCAGGTGGTTGGGCACCACAAAAAGAGATTTCTGGCACAGGCCCAACCGCTTTGACTCCATGGCAGCAGCTACCATTTCGAAGGTCTTGCCCGCGCCCACCACATGGGCAAGCAAAGTATTTCCACCGTAGAGGATGTGGGCGATGGCGTTGACCTGGTGCTTGCGGAGTGTGATCTCCGGGTTCATGCCTGAAAAGCTGATGTGACTGCCATCATACTCACGGGGACGGTTGCTGTTGAACAGGATATTGTAGGTCTTACAGATAGCCTCGCGCCGGTCTGGGTCTTTCCAGATCCATTCGGCAAAGGCGTCTTTAATGAGTTCCTGCTTGCTCTGGGCGATGGCGGTTTCCTTCTTGTTGAGGACAGCGGTTTTCCTGCCATCGGCATCGTACACATAATCAAAAATGCGGACATCCTTCAGGTTAAGTGTCGTTTCGACGATCTCATAGGCGTTGATGCGTTTGGTGCCGTAGGTGCTGATGGCCTTGACATTGCCGCGATCCTTGCTCTTGCCCTCGATACGCCACTCGCCGGTGATGCCGGAATAGTGGACCTTCATGCTCCATTGCGCGCTGCGGGGTGTGCCCAGCGTTTCAAAAATAAATCGGCGCACATATTCAGTGTCCAGCCATGTAGCGCCCAGCCGGACGGAGATCTCGCTGGCGGTGAGGTCTACCGGCTGCACCTGTGCCAGAGCATCGGCGTTGATCTGATACTGCGGGTCCTGCTCCGCCTTGCCTTGGGCAACTGCCAATTTTTGACGCACATTGCCGGAAAGGTATTCGTCCGCGGGCAGGTACTTTTCATTTACGCCCTCGGCGTAGTCAGGGTTGAGAAACACCACGCCGGTCAGCTCGGCAAACAGCGTTTCCTCGTCCTTGCCGGTGAGCCTGCCCATATAGTCCATATCCACATGGGCCTTTTCCCCAATGGACAGCGCCAGCGCCTCCACCGCCGTGTCTACCTTTTCAGCAGGTTTGTGGCTGCGGATGGTGCGCTTGGTAAACAGGTCTGCCTTGCGCTTCAGGTTCCGATCCTCGTCCAGAATTTCCAGTGAACACAGCAGGAAGTAAGAACTGTCCTGGTCAAACGCGATGGCGTTGCCGCGGGAATTGATGAGTCCATATTTCCGGGTGAAGGCATCGTAGAGGGTATTCAGCTTGGCTTGCTGCGCTTGTATTTCTTCATCGGGATAGTCCTCGGTCTGGTATTCCAGCAGCGTTCGCACACAGTCCCGCAGCTCGATCATGCCGCGGATTCTGCTCTCTGCCGTCTTGGATACCTCCACGGGGTTCATCCGGCTGTTTTCCCGGTAGTAGATCTGGCCGTCCACCAGTGTATAGGAAAAATTGCGGACAGCGGGGTCGGCCTCGATGGAATGGTCCTCGCCCTCCAGCTCCTCCTCCCGGTCATAAGCGGTGATCTCGCCGTGGATATTTTGAACGGCCTCCGCCAGCAGTGCTTCCAACGGCTGCTCCGGGTACGGCTCGCAGGTAGGCGTGGGGCCGAACGGCCCGGACACCATCTTCATCTCGCCCAAGATCATATCCGGGTGGTCGATGAAATAACTGTTCATCTGGATGCCGTCCTCGTTGGTGGCAAGGTGTACCCATTCGGGTTCTATATCCACCATTCGTTCCCGCTTTTGGAGGAACAGAATGTCTGAAACCACCTCCGTACCTGCCGCGGCCTTGAACGCATTGTTGGGCAGGCGGATGGCCCCCAGCAGTTCCGCTCGCTGCGCGATGTATTTTCGCGCGCTGGCAGTGCGCTTGTCCATGGTGTAGCTGGAGGTCACAACGGCGATAACGCCGCCCGGTCTGACCTGATCCAGCGCCTTGGCGATGAAATACTCATGGATGGGGAAATTCAGCCGGTCATAGCGTTTGTCCGGCACATGGAACTGGCCGAAGGGGACATTGCCGATGGCAACATCAAAAAAGTTATCCGGGAAGGAAGTCTTCTCATAGCCCTGCACTGCAATACTGCTTTTCTGATAAAGCTGGCGGGCGATGCGCCCGGAGAGATCGTCCAGCTCCACGCCGTAGAGCTTGCTGCCGCTCATGCTTTCCGGCAGCATACCGAGAAAATTGCCGATACCGCAGGACGGCTCCAGAATGTTGCCCTGCGTGAAGCCCATCTGCCCCAGGGCGGCATAGATGCCGCGGATGACCACAGGCGGCGTAAAGAACGCCGTGAGCGTGGATTCGCGGGCGGCGGCGTATTCGGCGTCCGTCAGTAGGTCTTTCAACTCATTGTAGCGTGGGTTCTTTTCGTCAAAGAAATCGGCCAGTCCGCCCCAACCCACATACTGTGCCAGCACCGCCTGTTCTTCTGCGGTGGCGCTGCGGTTCTCTGCCTCCACGGTTTTCAGGGTACGGATCGCGTCCAGATTGCGCTGAAAACGCTCCAGCGGTGCGCCCTCTCCGATGTGGTCATCGGTGATGCGGTAGTTCCGGCCATCCGCGTCCAGCGGATAGGCAAGCGTGTTTTGCTTTTTCTTTTTCGGCGGGGTGAGCGCCGCAGGCGGCTCGTCCGTCTGCGGTGCTGTGGTTTCCCGCGCTATGTCCGGCTGCTCCATGTGTGCGCGGACATAGTCGATGGATTCCTTTCGGAAGATGGGAAATCCCGTCCCACCTTCAAAGGTCACATCCCGCAGCGATACATTTTGTGTATGATCGTCTACGCTGTCCACTTCAAACTGCCGCCCATCTATGGTCAGGCGTATACCAACGATAACGGGATCGGCAGTTGAAACAGGTTCGGACGGCGGCTGCTCCGGCTTCGCTGCGGTGTTCCTGGACTGCTCCACATAGAGCCATTCCGCCGCTTCCTTTTCGCTGACCGCCTTTCTGACCTGCTCCAGATAATCCTCGGCCTGCCACTCGCTGGAGAAGTGTTCGCTGACGCCCTCTTCATCCACATAGACTTCATCCCGAATATCGTCCCAGACGGCGTAGCCGTCGTCCGTTTCGATCACGCTGAATCGCTCATAGGCGGGCGGCTGCTCTGCGGCAAGCCGTGCTGCATCCTCTGCGACCTGCTCCACAAAGCTGCGTTCCTGCTGAGGAGCATCATGCCGGTGGTTGAACAGGCTGAAAGTGCCGTCCACATATTCGGAAAGCCGCTCTCTTGCGTGGCGGACGGAATCATAGAAACGGTCACTCTCGTCCGTCCCATCCAGCCGAGAGGTCAACGCCGCCAGCATTTCCGCAGTCTTGCCCTTATCTTGCAGCTGCTCCTCGATCATGGGAAGCGCATCGTAATAATCCGCACCCTTGGGATAGGGACGCGGAACATCGTCAGGCGCATTGTAAAAACCGTTATAGACGGTTCGAGCCAACTGCCCACGCTCATACTCCGGGATTTTGGCGATAGCGTCCTCGCCGGGGAATCGTTTCTGCGCGATCAGGCGCTCATACTCCTTGGCCACATTGGGGATGGTCAGATGGACGGTATCATATTTCTTGAAATTATAGTCCCGTTCGTAGTCCAGCCCTTTGTAAGTCTTGGTGTGTCCATACCCGGCGCGGGCTCCGCCGCTGTACTCACCAAAGCTGCCCTTGATGAATTTCTGGCGTTCCTCCGGCGTGTGGGGATAGCAGAAATGGGAATAGATCGCCAGCCGACTTTCAACGCCTTCCCGCAAAAAGTAATGGTCGATCTCGTCCTGGGTGATGAACATTTTGCACTGACGCAGGAAATTAGGCTGGGCAGTAAAGTAGCGCTCCGGGTAGGGCAGGCCGTCCAGCGCAACACCGATGCGGTGGGTGTTATAGCCACTGACACGGAAACGCATGATCTCCGGGGCCGCGGCGTAGGCGTCAAGGAAATTGTGATATTCCTGCGCCAGCATTTGTAGGCCACCATCCGTCTTTGCGAACGCGACCATGTCCTCGTCCAGTTCCGGGTAGCCCTTGTGCTGGTCGTGGATGGCCAAAGTCTGCGGGAGCAACCCCATGTCCCGGCCTTCTTCGTTTAGGTCACGGGCCGTCATCAGAAGCGCGTCCATCGCTTCGTGCAGTACCTTGTCCGGGGCCTGCGCCAGCTCGGACGCAGAGAGATAAGTCCCCGCCTCCAGCAGCTCCAGAATGCGAGCCGATGCCTGCTCCCATGTGACCACGGTCTTGCTGTATCCGGTGCGGACACTGTCCCCTTGGGCGAGGTGGATGCCGTCCTCCATGAACCAAACGGCGTACTTGCGGCCTTCGTATTCAATGCCGCGCCCGTTCTCCGTCCCAAACTCCCGGCGCAGAAATGATATATTTTCCGATTCTGGCCGCTCCCGCATATAGAACACTGCGATGCGCTCCGCGCTGTTGGGTTCATTGCCGCCCGTGCAGAGCGCCAGATCAATGACCGCCTGCGGCACCGTGCGGGCCGGGGCCAGAATGCCAGAGGGCGCGTCTGCCGGAGCCTCGTACACCGGGGCGTCGCCGCCCATGTCGAATAGGGCAAGCTGCTCTGCGACGATTGGGGCATTTTGCAGGCCCAGCTTGATCTTGTACTCGCCGCGCTCGATCAGGCCCTCGGTCATCTCGGTGATGACCGACCATGAAAAAACGGACTCCGAGGTGCGGGAGAGGTAGCTGCCCTCCCACATCAAAAGTCCGTCTTTCTCGGCATGGTAGCCTGTCCGAACACCGTCGGTCAGGACTTCCACCCATATGTCGTTGTAGCTGTTTTTGAGAAATTCCGTCCGTTCCGCAAGGCTCTTGTGCGCCTGAAAGTATTCAAAGATCTCCTGCCGCTTGTGCTTGCGCCCGCCGTCATCCAGCAGATTCGCTTCAATGAGGTGCATATCCAGAAAGGCGGGCAGTTCTGCGGTATTTTGCTGTGCGGTGTCATGCTCCAGCGCAAAGGCTGCTGCCTGTTCCTGCGCCTTTTCGTCCGGGTAATCACCGTAGACGCGGAGGCACTGGCGTGTTTCGGTGTCATAGACAGCAGCGCCGTCATAGGCAAAACCGTCGCTCTCCATCGTACCGGCAACATAGCCCTGCGCCGCAGCCTCCGCTTCCTCCAGCGTTTGATAGTCCAGCTTATCGTCAAAGCCGTTTTCAAAATGGTGATAGGCTGCGACCTGATAGGGCTTGAACGGGCTATGGTCTGCTGCGTTTACCAGCTTCGGATAAGTTTCCTCTAAAAGCTCCTGATGCAGCCGGTTATGGAAGGCTGGCATATCAAAGTAGAGCTTTGCAAGCTGCAAATCGCCGCTTTCGTTGACAATGCGCCGGATTGCGTCCGCCCCTTCCATAATGGCATTTTCACGATCTGAATTGCGGCAGGCATTGACAAATGCTGTGTCTTTTACCAATGCAGCAGCAACCGTTTGCTTGTACTGCTCGAACAGTTCTTTTATGGTTGGTTGTGCCGCATCTATAACAGCAGAGGCAGGAAGTTCATCACTTCCTGCCTCTGTGGGTTCTTCGGTTGTCAGGCGTAGATCAGGTCGCTGAGCACCAGTTCCTCCGCGCTGTGCCGGAGATTGTTCATCAGGCCCGTCCAGCGCATGGGATCGGTCGCCTTCAGCTCCTCCGTCACGCCCTCGGCTTTCGCCATCTGCGCCACGGTCTGCTCCACCATCTTCCGCGCGGTCTGCTCGATCTCTGCCAGATGCTCCGCCAGCTTGCCGCTGGTCTTGAGATTGGTGTAAAGCACCCTGCGGCGCTTCATCAGATATTCTCTCCGCAGTTCCGCGTACTTGCCCAGATGCACCTCCGGCGTCTGCGGCATCAGCAGGTTCGGCACCTGATAGCCGTTCTGCATCCTGTAAGTGACCTCCATACTGTTTGCTCCTTTCTCGGCCTGCTTCGTGTTGTTCTGTGTGGTCATCATAACCGATTCTCGTGCGGTTTGCAAAAAACTGATCCCGCTGCGCCTGCATGACCGTTCGGCTGATCTCCCGCAGCCCCATCTCCGCGATATCGCTGGTGGCGATGCCCAGGGCGTTGATGGTGGGCGGTGTGTTGAATTCGTAAACATGGGCGAATTCGTCAGCGGTGAAATAATCGTCTGCCCGCAGGCCCAGCCGGGTCATCAGCATATAGGCCACGCTGACCTCCAGCGCGTCCCGGTAGAACACCTCTAAATTGAGGCCGTCCAGTTCCTCCAGCAGGCTGTCCTCGCGGCAGTCGCGAAGATCTTGCAGGTAGTCTGTGATGTTATCTGCCACGGCATTGTGGCAGGCAGAGCGCACGGCGTCCGCCAGATTTTCTTTTTCGGCAAGGTTGCCGAAGGTGGCCTCCAGCGTCTCGATGACCTCCGGCTCAAAGGCCGGGTGCATCGTCCAGATGGGCAGTGGGCGGGCAAAGCGGGACGCATGGGTATCCGACACGTCGAAGTAGAGCTTCAGACAGTTTTGCCCGTCATCACCAAATACGGCAATGCTCTTGGCCCCACGATTGACCCAGCGGCCAAACTGACGGTTCCAGCGCTCCATCTCAAGGACCGCCGTGGCGTCCGGGCGCTGGGCGTAGATCAGAATTTGATCATCAAAGGGACATTTGTAATTGTAGCAGGCGGCGCGGAGAAAGCCCGTCCAGCTTTGATAGCTGCCGGTGACGCTCTGCACAGTCTGGTCATATAGCTCGGTGATAAGCTGAAATTTGGTTGGCAAGGCTCGCACCTCCTATCTCTCCGGCTCCGCCCGCTTTTTTGCTGCAAGCCGGTCATTCTTTTGCTGCTCTTTTTGGGCCTTTTCAAACGGTTTCCGCTGATAGCAATAAATATAAAACTGGTAATCACCTTTAACTGGCGTACAGCGGAGCATATACACATACCGCTTTGTTTTCACCATGAATCCGCAAGAGGGAAGCAACGCACCCTTGATGGCGCAGATCTGCTCATACCGGTTGCAGTAGCGGTTCATGCTGTCGAAGTCCCGCAGCGGGGAGTCCTGCTGCTCCCGCAGCCAGTTTACGGTGCGGTCAATATCGGCCTTAAACTCCGGCGTATTCAGTGCATCTTGCTGGTGGGGCCACCATGTTGTGTAAAACTGCTTGCCGCTGCCAAAATCACCCCGCAGGTGTCCCACACAGCCCGCAGACTTGTCCTGTTCCTCACTGCGGGAGAAATAGAGAGCGTGCAGCGCAGGCTCATTGACGCTGTAAAAGTCAATGACATCTTTCTCGCTGGCGGGATACTTCTCCTGAAATTCCGCAAGGGTGCGACACTCACCATCCAGAAAGGAAAGGCTGTCATTCTCCATTGGAATCCACCCATCAATGGGAAGCTGGAACGGCTCGCGGGTGAGAACGGTGCCATAGAAGTTGACCATGAGACTCCGTGACAGTTCTATCGGCTCACCCCAATCTGCATCGCCATGGCGCAGCTCGTAGCGATATACGCCCTCCGGCACGGTGGTTCGGTCAATGCGGCATTCCGTAAACAATGCCGGTCGGTCAAAAATCGCGACCTCCTGATAGGTCACTTTCTGTGCGTCATAGCTCATCTGGCTTCACCTCGTTCTTTGTGTTTCTTTTGCACTCTCTGTTGTGCTAAAAACTCCGGGACCTCCTTGAAACCGATGGTATCTGCGTAGTAGGCGGTTTTCCTTCCACCTTGCGTCAGTACCACGATGTCGCTTACGGACAGAGAGCGCATCCGACGGGCAAAGGGTCGGTGGTCGCTGTTGTGCTTTGTCCACAGGTGCTCCAGCGAGTTTTCCTTTGCGTACATACCGGCGTATGAACGCTGATAATCAGCGCTCTGGAGTTTTCCCTTTGCCGCCGCGTAAGACCGGAAATAGTAGTCCACATCAGCGGTTGCGGGGATCTGATAGATTTCATAGGTGCCGATCTCGCCGCTGATTTTCGGCGCGCTGGGAACATAGGTGTTGCCGTTACGTTCCTGCATTTCTGCAAACTCGCAGATATGATAGGCAGAATTACCGATGCAGACATGGCAATCGTCAATGTACTTGCAAGGGAAAACCATCTTTTCACCGTCAAAGCGGGTAATGACGATGCTTTCCCCGTCCTTGATGGTAAAGAGCGTGTGATATTCGCTGTCGATGAAGCGGATCACGCGCTCATCCTTGTTGGGGTTTGGAAAGGCGATAACGCCCATGATGTTTACCGGCTCACGGTCACTCATCTGGCTTCACCTCGTTCTTTTTTCGGCTCAGTACGCTTTTGTTCATATTCTCTCAGCTTTTCTTTCGCCCAATCCGGTATCTTTTCTGGATTGGCTACGCCAAGAATGTCGGAAGCGTCCCACCGGCATCGTTCACCGGAATACAATTCCTCGAAGTAAACCGCACGCCCGCGTGCGCCGGGTGTGCAGCCAAATCCACTCAGCGCGAAGCCGAGTTGACAGTCTGCCGTGCGATATTCCGGTGCAAGGCTGGTGGGGCGGAGAACGATCAGCTTGCCTTGCAGAGATTCCTCTGATGGAGGAAGGCAAGCCTCCGCGCCTAAAACGGCATAGGGGACACTTCGGGCCGCACGGAATGCTTTGACTTTTTCGACCTGTGCCTGCAAGCGATTCAAAAAGGTTTCTGCAATTTCCAGATAACTCTTACAGGCAAGTGCTTCGGGATACATTGTTTCTCCGAGAAAATTGTACTGCTGATAGCAGGTCATATAGGTTTCGTCCTTTGGATTGAACCCCATAAGCAGAACGCGCCCACCCATACGAATGGACTGTATGATCTCGTAGTCACCGGCTTTGTCGGGTTCTGCGCTTTTCTGCTCCCTGTACCCAAGCCGCTCCGCTTTATCCCGTAAGATTAGGTCTTTGAGATAGGCACCCTTTTCGGGTTGCTGTTCAAACCATTCCCGCACCTCGGTATCACCGAGGGAGAGTTGGAAGGTAAACCGCATGATTTTGCTGCGGTACTCGTCATTCTTTTCTTTTCGCTTCTGATAGTTCGTCATCGTGCTTCACCCCGATCCTTATGTTTCTTTTTTGCCGCTTCTGCTCCTTTTCCAGTTCTTCCAGCGTTTTCGGTGGTTTGCCATCAAAGGAGATCAGAACATTTTGCTTCGGTGTGCCTTGCAGCATGGTTTCCACCTCGCTGCACTCCTGCTTCTGCTTTTCTGTCATGGTGCTGTCCTTTCCAGAAGATAGAAAAACAGAGATCTGAGCATCTTCCGCTGCAAATCTCTGTTCCAATCGTTCTACTGTCCAATTTTGCTTGAATTGCCCCAAAGGGTTATGCCCGAATTGGGCGATAGCCCGCTGATCCATATCGCGGAGCCTTTTCCATAATTCCGGGTGGTGATGCCGCAGCTTTCTCAGTTCGTCGATCCGCTGGAGGGGACAGCACCAACAGGAACAGCGGTGGTATATCTCATATAATCCGCCCCAGTCATAACCGCGGTCGTAACATAGTTTCAAAGCCTCTGCTTCGGTGATACCCCAGTCCACCAACGGATACTGCTCGTTCTTGATACGTTTCGGCTCATCTGCTGCGATACCGACATAGTGGAGAGCCTGATACTCCCCCTTGATCCGGTTGACCTCCTTGCTGATAAGATGCGTTTTAAGCTGCCCCGTACACCATCGGACCTTAACGCCGGGCCAGCCGTTTCCGTAAAGCGGAACGCCCAGCCTTTGCCGGTTTTCGATGGAAGATGGCTTTTGCTTTTCTTCCTCGAACATCAGGTATTCAAAGCCTTTTGGGTGACGGAGCATGGTGATGTGGATACCACGCTCCCGGTAAAGGTAGTCATCCACCTTGCTGATATGGTCATACATTTCCGGAAATTCCATGCCGGTGTCTGCCCAAAGGACCGTGTTTATGGGCAAACCTCGTTCAATCATCAGCAAGAGCATAGCCGTACTGTCCTTACCGCCTGAGAGGGACACTGCATGAAAAATCTGCTTGTTGAATGAAATCACCTCCAATTTGCTCATGAAAAAAGCCGCCTGTCTCGGCGGCTGCAATGCAAAACGGCACGGGAAACCATGCCGTTTTCATTGAAATCTTCTGTTCCGTCAGGCAACGTAGATTCGCGGTCATTCTATGACTTCACGCTCCATTCGCAAATATTTTTCGCGCAGATACCATGCCTGTTCAGGACTGATGATCCGGTTTACCTCCGCGCTATTGATGTCGCTTTGCAGAGAACAGTAATCGCAATCCCAGAGATAATATTCTTCACCACAATCCAGTTTATCCCACGCGCTGACCATAGCTTGGATTGACTCCTGCAAAAACTCCGGCAAATTCTGTTCCCAATCACTGTGACCATCGGCACTGTTTTTTCTATCGTCTTGCAAAGCCACTTGCGGCACCTCACTTTTCGTTGATGCTCGCATCATAGCAACACGCCAGTCCGATGTCAACAAATGCCCCAGCAGAAGCATTATCGACTCATTTCCTGCTGGCGCTTGCGGTGCCAGCCCTCCAGCAGCTTGATGATGACATCCTCCATCTGCTTTGGGGTGTAGTTTGCCGGAAAATACTTTTGCAGACGGTCGTTGCGGATCGTGACCTTGCGCTCCAGTGGCTTTTCCTCGCGCATGATGAGGTCGATGATGTTATTTTCCAGTTTTCCCTCGCCGCTGAGCTGCTTGAGCCGCTGGGCCTGTCCCAGCGACGGGGATACCTCGTCGCGCTCCATGACCAGCAGGAGGTAGGTCTGTTCTTTTTCGGACAGGTGAGAGAGAAAATCCGCCGCGGGAGCAAGTTTCAAAAAGCCTTTATCTACGGCCTCAACAAGCGGAGGAATAAGTAAATTCAAACGAACATACCGTTGAATTTGCGTTGCACTTTCCTTGACTTGTTCACCAAGAATACTTACAGAGTAGTTTTCTTTCAACTTCTCCCCATTTTGGGGAGAAGTGCCGACTCGCTTCTGGCCCTGCCGTTTCATGGCGTCCAGCTTCAGCTTGTAGGCTTTGGCTTTCTCGCTGGGCAGTAAGTCCTCACGGTTGATGTTGTAATCCACGACCAAAATGTCCGCTTCCTCGTCGCTGTAATTGCGGACGATGACGGGGCGGGTATCCAATCCCACGGCCTTCGCGCAGTAATCCCGCCGGTGGCCGGAGATAATTTCATATCCGCCAGCGTCACGGGGACGGACAATCAACGGCTCAGCGATGCCGATATGCTCGATGCTGTCCATGAGGCGCACCAGATCAGGCGTGGGGCGGTCAATGGTGTATGGCTGGCGGGAGTATGGGAAAACTTCTGAGGCAGGAACGATCTGAATCCGCTCCTGCCGGTCAGCTTCTCGCTCCGCGTCCGTTTTGAACAGGTCATCGTACCGGGTCAGCTCGATGCCGCTTAATTTGCTTGCCAATGCTCAACACCTCCCTCGTCAGATTTTCATACGCCAGCGCCGCCTTGCCACTGCGGTCATGGTCGTAAATGCTTTTGTTTTCTACGCTAATCTCCGCCGCCTTGATGGAACGGGGAATTTCGCTTGCGAACACATGACCGCCGTAGGTCTTGCGGACAAGTGCGTTGATCTCCCGCGCCAGTGTGGTACGGCTGTCCACCATGGTCAGCACAATGCCGTCCACCTCCAGCTTCGGGTTGAGCTGCCGTTTCACGCGGGTGATGGTTCGCAAAAGCTGTTCCAGCCCCTTTGCGGGGAGATATTGCGCCTGAACAGGAATGATTACGCTGTCCGCCGCAGTCAGGGCGTTGATGGTCAGCATACCGAGGGACGGCATACAGTCGATGAGCGCGTAATCGTAGCGGTCTGCCACCGTGGACAAATATTGCCGCAGCACCGTTTCACGGCTCATGGTGTTGACCAGTGTGACCTCCAGTGCCGACAGCTCAATATTGGCTGGGACAAGGTGGATGCCGGATTGGTGGTGCAGAATGCCCTCACCGGGAGCGATGGGCTGCTCTGCGATGATTTTCTCCATCAGCGTGGAGAGAGTGGGGGATAATTCGTCAGGCTGTGGCCAGCCCAACATCTGCGTGAGATTGCCCTGTGCATCGGCGTCGATCAACAGAACTTTTTTACCTTGCCGAGAAAGGCCAATGCCGAGGCTGGCGGCTGTGGTGGTCTTACCGACGCCGCCCTTCTGATTTGCCAGTGCGATCGTTTTCACGGGTTCGATGCTCCTTTCAGTCGTAAAATGGGTTTCAAAAAAGCAGAGCTGTTCGCTCTGCCTATCCGCTGTCATGGAAGTCGTGATTCACTTTGGCGCGGTAGTAGCTGCCGCAGGTAGCTGGGGCGTTGAACAGCATCTCCAGCAGATAGGCTTTGATGTTACGAATGTCCGCGGTGCTCTCCCGCAGGCAGTCCAGCACATACTCGATGTGGGAGGAATCCAGCTTCAGAAAACGCTCCTTCACTAACGCCGTATAAAGCTGCTTTCCGCCGATCCGCATGAAGCTGCCCTGTGTGCAGAGGACCTCCAGCATGAGGTCCGCGATCTCGTCGATGTCGTCGTAGGGATGCTGCCGGCGCAGGTGGTCGTACTCGATGTTTTCCCGAATCTCTTTTCGGTATTCCTCGATCACCTCCTCCGGCTGCGCGCCCGGATGGATAGATGAATCAGTATTACTCAACTCAGTATTATTCTTATCAGTCTTATTACACTCGGTTTTTCCGAGGTCTTGACTTCTGATTTTCCGAGGTCCAGACTTCGGTTTTTCCGAACTCTTGACTTCGGTTTTTCCGAAGTCTGGATTTCGGCAGCTCGGAAGCTCCGGTTCCGGTGTATCCTCGCCTGGTTCGTCCTCTATACCCATGAAGCGGAGAACATAGATTTTCGCCGGTCTGCCCAGCCCCTGCTTGACCCGCCTTATGAGGCCCACGCCTTTGGCACTGTCCAGCTCCGCGAACAGCTTGACCGCCTTATCCGTCTTGCAGCAGAGCTGTTCGCACGCCTCCTCCAGCGTAAAGTAGATATACACATGGCCATCATCGTCCATCCAGCCGTTTCTCATGGACAGGCTCATGCGGTCCAGCATGAGGCCGTACAGCAGCTTTGCGTCGGTGGAGAGCCGCCGAAAGTACGGCTCGGTGATCAGGAGCTTGGGGATGCGGAAAAAGGCGTATTGCTCGGCGTCCATGCCGAGATGGTATGCAAAGATCGCCTGCGGCATATCTGACACCTCCATTCTGCCACAGATTTTATCTATCTCTCAACGGCGGTCTGTGGTATAGTAAAAGGGAGCATTGACGCGCAATGCTCCCTTACCATAACCAGACCTCCCGGTGGATTCTTATTCAGTTTGACTTAACACATCACTGTCAGCCGTTTGTCAAATAATTGTGTTTCCCCCATGGGGTTTTCCCTTGATTTTGCCCTTATCAGCTCACGCGGTCAAGGGTAACAGCGTATAAAGGAAGATAATTTGGGATGGTTTTGATTTCTCAATAAATCCAGTAATTTCAATGCTTTGCGCCGATTTTGACGGTTGCTTATAACCGCTAATAACAGATGAAATATTTGGGCGGTGCGAATCGGAATTTATCTTTCTAAAACCATTCTTGCCGCAACGACAGGAGATCCAAGTTCAATGATTTGCTCTCTGCCGTCAAAACGGTATCCACATCGTTCATAAAAACGGATGGCTTTTGTGTTTTCTTTCAGTACCCAGACTGCAATTTTCGAATGATCAGCAAGCTCTGAGAGCGCCGTCTGCATCAAGCGATACCCAATGCCTTTTCCGTAATACTGCGATAAAATATAAATAGCAAAAACTTCTCCGGCGTTCTCGAGTTCGTCATTGCGATATTTGCCAAAGCCGACGAATCCAATAACGGAATCGCCGTCTTTTGCGATGATGACATTATCCGTCCGACGAAAAGCAATTTTTTCGCACTTATCCAATGTCAGCGAGTCAAGATACCGTTGATCCACAATACCGGAATACGCTTCCTGCCAGGATTTCCAATGAACGTATGCTTTCCCTTTGATCTCGGCATCGGTTTCCATCTTTTTTATAACTATATTCATACGAGTTCACCTCTACAAAGCCCGATTTGTCTGCTCACTTTTCGTATTCAAATTATACCATAAAACTTGTGAACAGTTCTACCGCAACTTTGGACTATATGAAAAAAGTCCGAACAATTTTCTGCCCGGACTTTCTCGCTCAATCATAAATCAATTCCGCTTTCACAATCTCCTCTGCCTGTGTCTTGCAAGCGTTCATCTGCCGCACCCATTCCATTTGGTTTTCAGCTTTCAGTTGCTCGGTCACGCCGTTTTGCTCTGCCAGTGACCGCACGATCAGCTCCATGCGGTTTCGTGCCGCTTCGTCAATCTCGGCGCAATACTGTCTTACGTACACCCAGCTATCGCGCGGAATGCCTTTTCTTTTGTTTTACAGCGCGGTCCCCTTTTTCGGCATGAAAAAGGACTTCATATCCGCCCTTTCAAGCTCGAGCAGCTTGATCTTTTTGTCGACGCCGCCTGCGTAGCCGGTCAGGCTGCCGCTCGCGCCGACCACGCGGTGGCAGGGGATGATGAGCGAAATATCGTTATGCCCCACCGCACCGCCGACGGCCTGCGCAGACATGTGCGTTAGGCCCTGCTTCTCCGCGAGCTTTCGCGCAAGCGCGCCGTAGGTCGTCGTTTCACCGTAGGGAATTTCCAGCAGCAGCGCCCATACTGCCTGCTGGAATGCCGAACCCACGGGGTGGAGCGGCGGCGTGAAGTCCGGCTCGCGGCCCGAAAAGTAGATATCGAGCCAGCGCTTGGCCTCGCACAAAACAGGCGTCTCGCTCTCGGCATACTCTTTTGGCAGCGTGCGGGCAAAATATTTCTGCCCGTCGAACCACAGGCCCGTCAAGCCCTCTTCGTCCGCCGCAAGCAGGATGCCGCCGAGTGGCGAATCATAATGCTGGGTGTAAGTCATCGTCCTCGCCTCATTTCTTCTCTTTCGGCGCATAATCGTGCAGCTCGGGGATCGCACCGCCGGACACCGCCCAGAGGTACAGGCTCGCCACACTGCCATAGGGCGAAAAGCGGCGGCGGTACTTTTCAAAGAGCCCTCGGTCGATCTTTCGGTGGTGGTACACCATGCGCAGCCCCCGCTGGATGGCAAGGTCATCGTAGCTCAGCATGTCCGGCCGCTGCATGCAGAAGAGTAAAATCATCTCCGCCGTCCACACGCCGATGCCCTTGAGGGATGAAAGCTCCCGGATAGCCTCCTCGTCGCTTTTTTGCCAGATACCTTCTAAATCGAATGCGCCGGTGTGGACCTTTTCGGCAAAATCCGTGATGTACTCCGCCTTTCTGAACGTCATGCCGAGTGATTGGAGCTTGGAAACACCCGCCGCGAGGACCGTCTCGGCGTTGACCTCGCCGAGTGCCGACAGCATCCGCTGCCAGATCGTCTCCTGTGCCTTGGTCGAGATCTGCTGGCCGACGATGTGGTGCACGACGGCGGAAAAGAGGTCAGTATCCACTTTTCTCTTGACATGGCCGATGCGGTCGATGACCTCGGCCATGCGATTATCCTTCTTTTTAAGATAATCGGTCTCCTCTTCCCCGTAGGCAAAATACATTGAGCTTCCTCCCCGCCGCGTCATCTAAAACGTATGTTCTATATATTATATGGTGCCATTTTCTTTCTGTCAAGCGTGCAAGCTTTTGTAACGGACTATCGAAAAAATTTTTGAAACCCTCTTGATTGAAAGTGCACTTTAAGTTGTAGAGTATCAGTGAACTTTAAGAACAACAGTTTTTTTGAGGAGGAATATCCCATGATCAAACCTTATATCGTATGCCACATGATGACCTCGGTCGACGGACGTATCGACTGCGCCATAACCGAGCACCTACCCGGCGTGCAGGAATATTACGACACGCTCGACGCGCTGGACGCGCCCACACGTATCAGCGGCCGCGTGACCGCGGAGCTCGAAATGGCGCTGCCCGGAAAGTTTGAGGCCAAGACCGCCGAAGCACTTGGCAAGGAGGCCTTTTCCAAGGCCGCCGACGCCGAGGGCTACGAGATCGTCGTTGACACCCACGGTACGCTCCTCTGGGGTGAGAGCGCCGAAGACGAGCGTCCGCTGCTCATCCTGACGAGCGAGCAGGTCAGCAAGGAGTACCTTGCGTATCTCAACGGCAAGCACATCTCGTGGATCGCCTGCGGCAAGGAACACATCGACTTGAAGCGCGCGTGCGAAATTCTCGCCGCGGAGTTTGACGTCAAGAGAGCCGCCGCGGTCGGCGGCGGACACATCAACGCAGGCTTCCTCGCCGCGGGGCTACTCGACGAGGTCAGCATTCTGATCGGCGCCGGCATCGACGGCCGCGGCGGCATGCAGAGTGTGTTCGACGGCCTGCCGATGGAGCGCGGCGTCACGCCGCTCAAGCTCACGGACCGCATCGCCGACTACGGCGAGTTCAACATCTTCCCCGTCTTCAGCGGCAAGCCGCTCGCGTAACGAACGCAAAAGGAAAAGGAGAGAACGCAGCAGCGTCCTCTCCTTTTTTACAAAAGCATGCAGAAACCAATCTGCATACAGAGCCATCTTTCAAAAAGCCTCTTATTTCTTCTCTTCCTCGCGCACAAACATCATCAAAAAGCTGACTGCGAGCAGCAGGCAGGACACCCAGATGCCCTTTTCGGCAAAGCGCGCCGTCAGGACGCTGCCAAGCCCCGCGCCGACGGCAAAAATACCGATGACGCCAAAATACGTCAGTGCCTTTTTCAGCACCTCGCGGTCGTGCGTGTGGAAGTAGACGCACAGCGCCTCGGTGCCGCTGCGCATGTTACCGATGCACATGGTGCTCGCGTAGGCGTGGCCGCGCACCTTGCGGAAGGTCTGCACCTGCATCGCGCAGACGAACGAGACGAGCGCGTTTGCAAAGGTGTTGACCTCCTGCGGCAGGAAGCCGACAAAAAACAGCAGCACGATCTCGGCCAGAATGATGAGTTGGCGCCAGTGCACCTTTTCCATGCACTTATAGCGGCGATGGACGCATTCCGCCACAAAAATGCCTGCCATAAACGAGATCAGCGGCACAAAATAGCGGAAAACACCTGCCCAGTCACCTGCAAAAAGGTGTGTGCTCATCAGCACGATGTTGCCCGTCTGCGCGTTGGCAAACACCTTGTCGCGGCAGCAATAGGTATAGGCGTCCTGCAATCCGCCGGATAAAATGATAAACGCGGACATCAGGAACGAATCGGACATCTGCCCGTGCGGTCGATCAAGCTGCATGGTTACATTTTGGCTCCTGTTCGTTAAAATTTCGCCATGATTATACGGCGGTAGCCGCGCTTCGTCAAGCGGCTTTTGCGCGCAAGCCTCTTTGGTTTCACGAGGCGCAGCGTGTTCTTCCTGCTCGCAAAGTGCGTCAGCATCACGAGGAACGACACTGCCGAGCCCAGCGCCGTGGCAAGACCCGCGCCGTAAACGCCCATATCGCATGGGAAGACGAAGAACCAGTCGCCGAACACATTGAAGATGCCGCCCGACAGCACACCAAGCGTCGCAAGTGCGGGCGCGCCGTCGTTGCGCAGAAACGCCGCGAGCATCTGGTTGAAGAGGAACAGTGGGAACACCGCCTTGACGGGGATCATGTACCGCTGCGCGAGGGCGAGCAGCGTCTCATCCGCACCGAAAAACGTCAAAAGCGGGCGCTCAAAGAGGATCAGCCCGATCCACGCGAGCGCCGCCAGAATGACCGAGCCGATGACCGCCGCGGTAAAATACTGCTCGTCCTCGCCGTCGCCGCTCATGCCGCTGCCGCGCTTCGTGCTGAAGATCACGCTGCCGCCGATGCCCATGAGAAGGCCCAGGCTGTAGATGACGTTCCACACCGGCGCGACCACGGCCAGCGCCGCTGTGCCGTCGGGGCCCTGATACTGCCCGACCATCGCCATATCGACGATGCCGTAGATGCTGGAGATCAGCGCGCTGCCGAACGCCGCCGACAAGTATTTGAAGTAAAGCGTTTTGATATTTCCACGCAAAAGGTCCATTGTCGTTTCCTCCTGTCAACAAAAAAAGCCGGATAAGGAACAGGCATTTCAGCCTGCGCCTTATCCGGCTGCCGTTTCTTTCGAACAGCGCGCCCTCCGAGCGAGCAAGAGGGACTATAGCACAAGGAAACAGCAATGTCAAGCCGCGACGATCTCCCTCCTTTTTCCTTTCTGAATTTTCCGTGGACAATTTCTTCCCGATGGGGTAACATCATAGAAAAACAGGAAACGGAACACTTTTTCATGGACAAGTACAGCATCTTAAAGCAATATTACGGCCACAGCGCGTTTCGCGCGGGGCAGGAGGAACTCATCGACTCCATTCTCTCCGGGCGCGATGCGCTGTGCGTCATGCCGACGGGCGGGGGCAAGTCGCTCTGCTATCAGATCCCTGCGCTGCTCCTGCCGGGCATCACGCTCGTCGTCTCGCCGCTCATCTCGCTGATGAAGGATCAGGTCGCAGCGCTCAAGAGCGCAGGCATTCCCGCAGCGTACATCAACAGCTCACTGACAGGCGAGCAGATCCACACGGTCTACGCCCGCACGCGCAAGGGTGCCTACAAGCTCATCTACGTCGCGCCCGAGCGGTTGGAAACGAACAGCTTTTTATCGCTGATGCAGGAGATGGACGTGTCGTTTCTCGCTGTGGACGAGGCACACTGCATTTCGCAGTGGGGACAGGACTTCCGCCCGAGTTACCTCGGCATTGTCGATTTCATCAACGCCCTGCCGCGCAGACCCATTGTCGCGGCCTACACCGCGACGGCGACAAAGCAGGTGCAGTCCGACATTCTGCGGCTCTTGCAGCTGCAAAGCCCATACCGCATCGTGACGGGCTTCGACCGTCCGAACCTCTATTTCGACGTGCGCCGCCCAAAAAACAAGTTTTCCGCTCTCGCCGCGCTCATCGACGAGCGGCGGGGCAGGAGCGGCATCGTCTACTGCGCGACGCGCGCGGCGGTCGAGCGCGTGTGCGACAGCCTGCGTGACCGCGGCATCGCCGCCACGCGCTATCACGCGGGCCTCACGGACGAGGAGCGGCAGCAGAATCAGGACGATTTTCAGTTTGACCGCAAGACCGTCATGGTCGCGACGAACGCCTTCGGCATGGGCATCGACAAGTCAAACGTCAGCTTTGTCATCCATTACAACATGCCGAAAAGTCTCGAGGCCTACTATCAGGAGGCGGGCCGCGCTGGACGCGACGGCGAGAATGCCGACTGCGTCCTGCTCTTCGCGCCCGCTGACGTGGAAACCGCGCGCTTTCTCATCGAAAACGGCGGGGCCGACCAGCTCTCGGAGGAGGATGCCGCGCTCGTGCGCAAGCGCGACTATGAGCGCCTGCAGGCGATGACGGGGTACTGCAAATCCGTCGACTGTCTGCGCGGGCGGCTGCTTGACTACTTTGGCCAGATACACCCCGCAAACTGCGGGAACTGCTCCAACTGTAAAGCGACCTACCAGACCGAGGACATCACGCTCTCGGCGCAGATGATCTTATCGTGCGTCATGCGCATCCGCGAGCGGCTGGGGTACTACGTCGGCAAAACGCTCGTCATTCAGGTCTTGCGTGGGAGCCGCGACCAGCGGCTTTTGTCGCTCGGCCTTGCGAGCCTGTCGACCTATGGTCTCATGGACAAAACGTCGCCAAGCGTCATCGAGCGGTACATCGAATACCTCGAATCCGCGGGATATCTCGAGGTCGACCAGCACTATTCGACGCTCCGGCCCACAAAAAAAGCATCCGCCGTGCTCTTTGACGGCGAATGCGTGCTGATGCAGAAGCGGGTGGAGCCGAAGACAGAGAAAAAGCGCCCGCGCGGCGCGTTTTCGGACGAATTCGAGGAAAACAGCCTTTACGAGGCGCTGCGCGCCCAGCGCGCGGAGCTTGCCAAACGCGAGAGCGTTCCCGCCTACGTCATCTTTTCGAACGCGACGCTCGCCGACATGGCGGAGAAAGCGCCGCGCTCGCTCTCAGAGCTTCTTGAGGTCTCGGGAGTCGGCGAGCGGAAGGCCTCCCGCTACGGAGAGGTCTTCCTGCGCACCATTGAGGAGTATATACAGCAGCAGGGGTAAAGCGGGCTCACTTCAGCACCGTGCCGTCGGCCAGCGTGATGGTATAGCCGTTGAACAGGATATCGCCCTCGGCGAGGTCGCTGAGCTCGATGCTCTCGTCATTTTTTGTAATTTCCGCATTCGCGAAGTCGAGCGTCACACTCTCCTCGCCCGCGGTAAAGCTGCTGCCGCCCATGCCGCCGGGGGCGCTGCTGCTCGGGGCCTCGCCATCAGGTTTCTCTGGAGGCTGGCTGCCGGAATCACCGCTCTGGCTGTTGGAAGAACTGTCCTGGCCGCTCGGCATCTCGGGCGGCTGGCTGTCGGTGCTGCCGCTCTGGCTGTTGGGCTTTGCGGGCGGCTGACTGCTGTCGGACGATGCATGATCCTCACTGCTGCTGTTGCCGCTCTGCGCTTCGCCGTCCGGCTTGTCGGGCGGCGTCTGGCCGGAATCGGAACTGCCAGACACGTCATGGGACGGCATACCGCCCGCACTCAGCTCGCCGAGCTGCATCGTCACGGCAGTGCCGTCAATATCGGTGATCTCGCCGGTGACGGTCTGACCGGAGTAATCTGTCGTGCTCTTGCTGCCGCACGCGGCGAGCGACAGCGTCAGCGCCGCCGCACAGAAAAGAGAACGAATCTTTTTGCCTTTCATCAAAAATGACCTTCTTCGTCATTGTGTATCCCAAATGCTTCCGCGGGGCTGTCGTTTTTCGTTTTTCCCTTGGAACGAGGTCATTATTGCCCGCCAACCTAAAAAAACTAAAGGAAAGTTTGAACATTTTGTTTTTCACGAAAACGCAAAAAGCAGTGCCGCCTGAAATCAGGCGGCACTGTTCCTATTGATATGATGTTCCCACCGGCGCGGCGCAAGCGGTTAGTTTGCTCTAACTCGCAGTCTTTTGAAAAGCCGCCGCAGGGCAGCTTTCCAATATATCCTGCTTTCCCGCTTGCCTTCGGGAAGGTGATCGACCTTGCGTATTGTAGCACAGCGATTTTCGCATTGCAAGAGCGGTTTTCAAATTTCTGCGATATTTTCTGTGCATTTTACGCGTTTTCGCCCCGCTTGCCGCGATAGGCTTTTCCCATTCCGCGTCCCGCGGCACTTGCATCCCGCGGCTCTCACTGGTATACTATGTCCAGAAGTTAGATGCATTTAACAGAATTGATATTTCACACAGGAAAGACGGTGAACGACATGGAAGCATTTTACGGCATTTTGATCCCGTTTCTCGGCACGTCGCTCGGCGCGGCGTGCGTGTTCTTCATGAAAAAGTCGCTCAGCGACGCTGTGCAGCGCTCGCTGACAGGCTTTGCCGCGGGCGTGATGGTCGCGGCCTCGGTCTGGAGCCTGCTGATCCCCGCCATCGAGCAGTCGTCGGCGATGGGGAAACTCTCGTTTCTGCCGGCGTTTCTCGGCTTTTGGGTCGGCATTCTCTTTTTGCTGCTGCTCGACCACGTCGTCCCGCACCTGCACGCCAAGAGCGGGCAGGTCGAGGGGCCGAAGAGCCAACTCCAGCGCACGACGATGATGGTGCTGGCCGTCACACTGCACAACATCCCCGAGGGCATGGCCGTCGGCGTGGTGTATGCGGGCTATCTCTCCGGCAGCGCACAGATCACGGCGGCGGGCGCTCTGGCGCTCTCACTCGGCATCGCGATCCAGAATTTTCCCGAGGGGGCGATCATTTCGCTCCCGCTGCGCGCCGAGGGCATGGGCAAAGCAAGAGCTTTCTGGGGCGGCGTGCTCTCGGGCATCGTCGAGCCCATCGGCGCGGTGCTGACCATCCTGGCTGCGTCGCTCATCGTTCCGGCGCTGCCGTATCTTCTGAGCTTTGCCGCGGGCGCGATGCTCTATGTCGTCGTCGAGGAACTGATCCCGGAAATGTCGCAGGGTGCGCACTCCAACATCGGAACGGTGTTCTTCGCCGTGGGCTTCAGCCTGATGATGGTGCTCGACGTGGCGCTGGGATGAAATACGGCAGAAATGCAAGCAGGAGGCGGTACCGAGCGGTACGCCTCCTGCTTTTTATGCTGATGCCAGCCTTGCGCCTATTTTTCCACCCGAATAAGATTGCTCTCATACGGCCGCTTGCCGGAGAGCACTTCGTCGTAAAAATTCTGCTTCCAGTCGATGTAGGCGACGCTGTCCTGCAATTCCCGAATGCCTGCGCGCAGCGCCTCCTGCTTCTGCGCCAGCAGGATCTTGCGCTGCGGGATGGTGCGCTCGCCTTGCAGGCAGAGGGCGAGGTAGTCCTTCATCACCTGAATGCTCATGCCGCATTTTTTCAGGCACGTCAGGCTGCTGATCCACGCGACGTCCCGCTTGTCAAACACGCGGCGGTTGTTTTTGTCGCGCTTGACGTTGGGGACAAGCCCCTCGTTGCAGTAAAATTTTAAGGCCTGATAGGTCATGCCCGTTTCCTTGCAGACCTGCATCATGGTGTAGCGCATGGTAATCCCTCTCTGTTGCGTAAAAATTGTGTTTTTTCCTCAAAAACCTCTTGACCGATTGTTACAACCGGTATTTATAGATGAAAACGACCTCTCCGATGACATCAATGAGGCCGTCATGCGCAGCGTCATCCGCAACATCCGCATTTTGCTGACCGATCCTGAAAATTACGACGCCAGAAGCGAGCTGGCGTGGGCGTCCGCCATGGCAGAGAACGGCGTGCTGAAGATCGGCAAGGTCACGGATTTTCAGGCGCATCAGATCCAGCATCAGTTCGGCGCTTACACCGACTGCAACCACGGCGCAGGGCTGGCGGTCATCCATCCCGTTCTGTACCGCCACATCTACAAGTCTGGTGCGGCGCGGTTTGCGCGGTTTGCGCGGTTTGCTCAGAATGTCTGGGGCATCGCACCCAAGGGCAGTGACGGGGAAACCGCCGCCGGTATCGACGCGCTGGCCGCGTTCATTAAGGAAATTGGTCTGCTGACTACCTTTACCGAGCTTGGCATTCCCGCTGATACCGATTTCCGTGCCATCGCGGATTCCACCAACGTCACCGCCGGCTGCTGCAAAAAGTTGACGCACGACGAGATCTACGAAATTTTGCAGGAATGCCTGTGAGTATCCGCGCTTTTCGCAGCAAAACAAAGCATTCCTTGCACTGTGCTCCATTTTTGACTTTTCTGCCTCTTGCATTTGGCCCAAAGCGTGATATCATAGGCCAGACAAATTGCGGAAAGGGGCAGTAGAATTGAAAGCTGCAGCGCAGAAAAAATCATTGGATATGCTCCACGGGACGCTCTGGGATAAGATCCCGCGCTTTGCCATTCCGGTGGCGGCCACGGCGATTTTGAGCCAGCTGTTCAACGCCGCGGACATCGCCGTCATCGGCAACTTTACCGGCGAGCTCCGCACCGTGGCGGTCGCGGCCGTCGGCACAAACAGCTCGATCATCAGCCTGATCGTCAACCTGTTCATCGGCATCGCGCTGGGCGCAAACGTGACGATTGCGCACGCCATCGGCGAAAAGAACGACACGATGGTGCACCACGCGGTGCACACCTCCATCGTTGTGGCGGTGCTGGGCGGTTTGATCGCGGCGATCATCGGCGAGCTGTTCGCCATTCCGCTGCTGAATCAGCTGAATGTGCCGGACGATGTGTTTCCGCTGGCGCTGCTATACCTGCGCATCTATCTTGCGGGCCTGCCGGTGATCCTGCTCTACAACTTTGAGGCGGCGGTCTTCCGCAGCGTGGGCGAGACGAAAATTCCGCTGATCGCGCTGACGGCCTCCGGCGTTCTGAACGTGATCCTGAACCTTTTTTTCGTGGCCGCGCTCCACATGAGCGTGGACGGCGTCGCGATCGCAACGGTGCTGTCGAACGCGGTCAGCGCGGCGATCTTGTGGGGTTTCCTGCTCAAAACGGACAAGGTCATCCGCCTTGAGCCGAAAAAGCTGCGCATCGACGGGCTGTGCCTCAAGCAAATTCTGCGCATCGGCGTTCCCGCGGGTGTGCAGAGCGCGATGTTCTCCATCGCGAATATCGTCATTCAGGGCGCGATCAACAGCCTCGGCACGGTCGTCATGGCGGCATCGAGCGCGGCCTACAACATTGAGGTCATCACCTACGATATCCTCAACTCCTTCTCGCAGGCCTGCACGACATTCGTCGGACAGAACTTCGGCGCGGGCGAGATCAAGCGCTGCAAGAAAACGCTGCTGCTGTGTCTTCTCGAGGGCATCATCAGCCTCGGCGTCGCCATCGCTCTGATCCTCTTTTTCGGAAAGTCGCTGCTCACCATCTTCAACGGCGACCCGCAGGTGGTAGAGACGGGCTATATTCGCCTCATGCTGATCATGCCGTCGCACCTGTTCAGCCTTTGCTACGAGGTGCTTTCCGGCTACCTGCGCGGCTTTGAAATTTCACTGCCGCCCGCCGTTTTGACGATGCTGGGCGTCTGCGGCGTCCGCCTGAGCTGGCTGCGCTGGGTCTTCCCGCAGTACAAGACGTTTATGAACATCATGCTGGTCTTCCCCATCAGCCTTGCGACCACGGCACTTCTAATGCTGGCAGCGGTGCTGTACTTCCGCCCCTCGCGCCGCTATGCGCATCTGCAAAAGAGTGATGGCGCGGCTTCGGCAAAAATCGAAGGATAAGACCATTCCAAAAATCGACAAAGCAGGGCGCTTGCCTAAAAGGTAAGCGCCCTGCTTTACTTTTTTGATGGGGCGGCCGTTTCTAAATCGCGGATGGGAAATTTTCACATCAGCTCGCGCGTGAAATCAAGCACGCACTCGCGCAGACGCAGAATTTCCTCTGGCGTGTTCTTGCTCAGGTGCATACCGATGCCGAGCTCCCGTCCCGTTTTCGGGCTGACCGGCAGCGTCTTTACGCCGCGCGTCCGCCCGCGCATCATGATCTCCGTCATCATTGTGATGCCAAGGCCCTTGCTGACCATGCGGATGACCGTTTCATCGTCCACATGGCAGGGGCGGATATTCGGCTTCACCTTTTTGGGACTCAGCGCAGCGTTCACGTCGATGTCGAAGCGCCCGTAGGGCATCAGGAATTCTTTTCCGTCGAATTCCTCGATGGGGAAGGTCTCTTCGCTGCCGGTGGGATAGTCCTCCGGCAGGATGGCATACATCGCGTCGTAGTAGAGCGGTGTCCAGTCGCAGTTGATGTGGCTCTGCCGCGCGGCAAAGATGACGTCCGTGCGCCCCTCCTCCAGCAGCTCAAAGGGTTCGAGCTCGTGGTCCACCATGCGAAGATCCACATCGGTCTCCGGACACACGCGGCGGAAGCGGTACAGAATTTCCGGCATCCAGTGCATGGCAAGGCTCGCATAAGCGGCGATTCGGATCGTCGCCGTCCGCTTTTGCGTGATGGTCTCGATCTGGTTTTCGAGCTTCGCCGTCGCGCTGAGGTATTCGCGGATCGCGGGCAGCAGCGCCTCCCCGTCCTCTGTCAGCGAAATACCGCTGTGGTCGCGCCGGATGAGCTTCATGCCGATCTCGCGCTCCAGACCGTTGATGAGGTGCGTCAGCCCCGACTGTGTGTAGCCCACGACCTCAGACGCTTTGGAAAAGCTGCCGAGGTTGACGGCGGTCATCAGAATTTCAAATTTTTTGCTGTCCATATCCCCACTCCTATAAAGGGTATTTTGATTTGTAATACACCTATTATAACCGAGCGTTTCTCTTTTTCAAGTACAGGGTGTAATATTTTCAACACAAAGGAGTTGATTATCCCATGACTACTAAAAAATTGACCTTCCGGCAGAAGATTCTCGTCGCTGGAACGCTGTTTGGAATGTTCTTCGGCGCGGGCAACCTGATCTTCCCCGTACATCTCGGCCAGATGGCCGGCCGCAACGCGGTCGTCGCCATGATCGGCTTTATCATCACGGCGGTCGGCATCCCCATCTTCGGCGTCGCCGCCATCGGCATCACGCATTCCGACGGCCTGCAGACGCTCTCGAGCAAGGTCGGCAAGGGCTACGGCATTTTCTTTACCTGCCTTCTGTACCTGACCATCGGCCCGCTCTTCGCCATCCCGAGATGCGCGACCGTTTCGTTCACAACCGGCATCACGCCCTTGCTGGGCGCGGATTCGCCGGAGTGGCTGTATCTGCTTGTCTTTTCGGCGGCGTTCTTCGCCTTCGTGCTGTTCTTCTCGCTGCGCCCCGGTAAGATCACCCTCTGGATCGGCAAGATCATCAATCCGCTCTTCCTGTTCTTCTTCGCAGTGCTGATCATCGCGGCGCTGCTCTCCCCCGGCGCAGCGATCTCCTCGGTCGAGCCGACGGAGGCCTATCAGAACGGTTCCTTCTTTCCCGCGCTCATTGAGGGCTACGGCACGATGGACGCCATCGCCGGTCTCGCCTTCGGCATCGTGGTCATCGACGTCATTCGCCGCATGGGTGTCGACAACGACGACATCATCGCCGAGGACGTGCTCTCCTCCGGTCTTCTTGCCGGTGCGCTGATGGCGCTGATCTACGTGCTGTCCATTCTGGTCGGCGCGCAGTCGAGAGGCATTTTCGAGCTGTCCGAAAATGGCGGCATCGCCCTCACGCAGATCGCGGGTCATTACCTTGGCGGCGTGGGCCAGTTTATCCTCGCCTTCACCATCACCTTTGCCTGCCTCAAGACCTCCATCGGCCTTGTCACGGCCTGCTCGGAAACGTTTGTCAAGATGACGAACGGCAAAATTTCCTACCGCACCTGGGCGATCCTCTTCACGGTGTTTTCGTTTGCCGTTTCCAACATTGGACTGAGCGCCATCATCGAGTATTCCGTCCCGATGCTCATGCTCATCTATCCCCCGGCCATTGCGCTTATCCTGCTGGCCTTTATCGGCAAGTTCTTCGCTCATGACCGTGCCGTGTATGTCGCAACGATGATCGGTACATGGGCAGCCGCTATTTTCGACTGCATGAAGACGCTGCCCGCGTCGGTGCAGACTTCGCTCCGCCTCGATGTGCCTATCGCCTTTGCGGAAAAGTACCTGCCGTTGTTCGACAAGAATCTCGGCTGGCTGCTGCCTGCGCTCGTCGGCTTTGTGATCGGCATGGTCATCCGCTCGAGCCGGAAGGGCGCGCTCGTCCCTCATGCCTGACGAACCAAATTAAAGTAAAAACGCACCGCATGGCAGAGTTATTTCTGCCGTGCGGTGTCATTTTTTCAGCGGCTCCGAAAACGGAGAGTCAGCATGCTGCCGAGGTTCACCAGCAAAATCGTCGCGGCCCATGAAAGTGTTGCAGCCGTAATCGCACCAGAACGGTGCAAGGATCGTAAAACGCCCGCCGACCGCGCCGAGCAGACGGTGCATCAGTTCGCGCTGCCGCGTCTCATCGGAAGGCGGCGTCCGGTTGTAGGCAAAGCACAGCTCCTTCGCCGCGAGCCGTTCCTGCGTAAGCTCTTCGCTGCTTGCATCGTAGAGCAGACCGCGCAGCATTTTTCTTTCTCTGTCATGTTACCTCTCATCCCTTGCTTGATTACCTATTGATCATACTACGCGACGAGAGGCATTACAACCATTCTGCGCTGGGTTATGGTATGTGTGTTGGCTGCCAAAAGGAGATGGTGCACATGAAAGCACTTCAAAAGCAGTTCGACCGGCAGGAGTTCGACGACCTGAACGCGTTGGTATGCGGATAGGAAAGATAGATGGAAACCGGTTGGTTTCCATCTATTTTTCCTTCACTTCTCAGATTTCATTTTCTCCCGTGCGGTGAGTCGCTGCTCGATATCCCCCTGCAAAAGCTGCGAGATCACCGCGGCCAGCGGGATAAAAAACACGATACCGATGATACCGAACAACTTTCCGCCGAGCAGTGCGGCCAGCAGTGTCCACAGCGGAGAAAGCCCCACGCTGCCGCCGACCACATGCGGGTAGATGAACTGGTTTTCGATGAACTGCACCACCTGATAAACAAGGAAGCACAGTATTGCCTTCTCCGGCGCGGCCAGCAGCGTGAGCAGTACGCCGATCAGGCAGGATGCAAACGCGCCGATATATGGGATGAACGCGAATGCCGCCGTCAGCACAGCCGTCAGCGCTGCGTAGGGAATGCGGAAGACGGAAAACGCGAGAAAGATCAACGTGCCGAGGATCAGCACCTCGATGCACTGACCGGAGAAAAACTTTGCATAAGTATCGTGCGTCAGCTTTGCGATGCGGCAAATGCGGTTTGCCGTCATCTCCTTACAGTAGGCGTACAGAAAGCCGCGGCTCTGCTTACTGAGCTCCCGCCGCCCCAACAGTACATAAAACATGATCACGATCGCGAACACGGCGTTTACCGTGACAGACACCGTTGAGCTTGCCAGATCGACGACCGATCCGATCACGGCCCCCGCACCGGTGAAGAGCTTTTCCACGGCCGTCTTCCAGTCAAACGAGGCCGCAAGCTTTGTCAGCTCCGTGGTGTCGACGCCGTAGCTGCTCAGCAGCGCCACCCAGTCGGGCCAGTTCTCCCTTACGAGTACGGCGATGCTCCGGACCGACGCGGCCAGCTGTGGGATCGCCAGCACGCACAGCAGGAATACCAGCACTGCGACACAGAGCATCGTCAGTGTCAGGCTCAGTGCATCGACCGTTTTTTCCTTCATCTTCGGGAAATGGGCCGTGAGCCGCCGCGCAATACCAAGCATCGGAACGCTCAGCACGAACGCGAGCAAAAGGCCCGAGACCACCGGCGACAGAATACCTGCCAAAACGCGGAAAAAGCTCGCCACTTCATTCAGGTTAGTCAGCGCGGCAAAAAGCGCCACGCCGAAAAAAATCAGAAGCATCTGCTGCTTGAGTTGTTTATTCATGGGCCATCTCTCCAATCAGCGCAGTCTCCACCTTTTCACCGGCGTGCGGCCGCTGTGTGACGCGCAGCTCCTCGATGCGGTGATGATCTACTTTGACAACAAGCACATCAAGATCATCGTAAGTAAAGCGGTCGCCGCTCTCCGGCACGCCGCCGCAGCGCTCCATCACCCATCCGCTGACCGACACCATCTCCGAGTCGGTCTTGAGGTGGAAGAAATCGGCAAAATCGTCAAAGTCCATTCCTGCGTCCACAAGGTAAGCGTGCTCCGCCGTCTCGCGGATGGGAATCTCCTCCTGCTCGTGCTCGTCCCATATCTCGCCCACCAGCTCTTCGAGGATATCCTCCATCGTGACAATGCCGCAGGTGCCGCCATATTCGTCCACCACGACGGCAACGTGCGTCTTGCCCTGCTGCATCTTTTTAAGCAGCAGACTGATCGGCTCATTCTCCGGTGCAAAGATGGTGGGTGAAAGCAGCTCGGCGATCGGCTTGCCGGTCACGCCGCAGCCGACGTAAAAGTCCTTGCGGTGGATGGTGCCGAGGATATGGTCGATGGAATCCTGATAGACGAGCAGGCGGGAATATTTGGTATTGGTGAACAGCGCGGCGGTCTCCTCCCAGCTCGCCGCGACCGGCAGCGCCGCGAGGTCTACGCGGTGGATGAGAATGTCCTTTGCCTGCTGCTCGGAAAATTCGATGGCGTTGCGCAGCAGCTCGCCCTCGCTTTTGTCGATGCTGCCGCCCTGCTGGACCTCATCGACGAGCATCAGCAGCTCCTCCTGCGACATTTTGCTCTCGCCGTTCAGGCGGAATGCCTTCGCTAGCAGCTTTTTCCAGAGGGAGAAGAGTAGATTGAGCGGCAGCAGCACCCAGATGAGCACGCGCAGGATGGGTGCGGAGAACATGGCGAAGCGCTCCGCGCAGTCCTTGGCGATGCTTTTGGGCGAGATCTCGCCGAAGATCAGCACCACCACCGTGACGACCACGGTGGAGATCGTCGCGCCCGCGTCACCGTAATGGCGCACAAAGAGCACCGTGCCGATGGAAGCCGTCGCAATATTGACGATGTTGTTGCCGATCAAGATGGTAGAGAGCAGCCGGTCATACTGCTCCAAAAGCCTGCACGCAAGCGCAGCATTGGCATTGCCCTTTTCAGCAAGGGTTTTGAGCCGCGTAGTGCTGGCAGAGGAAAACGCGGTCTCCGTGGCGGAAAAGTAGGCGGAGAGCAGCAAACACACCGCCATAATAATGATACAAGTTGTCGTTGACAAGATAAAAGCTCCTTTTCTGTCGTCTGTTCGAATCGTCAAAGCGCTCAAATGAGCGTCAAAAAGCATGTCCGCCCCGCTTTTCAGCAGCGCAGATATGCTTTCACAAACAGATGACAGATCAGGTGGCTACTGTGATAGTCACTGCCGTCGGTATCCATATGGGCACGCATCCTCCTTCGTTTCAAATTGATGGTATTGTACCAGACGCTCCCAGTACCGTCAAGCAAAGAAGCCGTTAAGAGGTAGGCCGGTTACTGCATTTATTGTTATACTCGGAATTACTTGGACAGTTGAACGCACATCAGCTCAATCTCCGTACCATCAGCGAGTATGAGGGGATACACGCCCGGCTGCCCATCCTCCAAGATGAGATGACCGCATGGCTGTCAACCGGTCCCTCGTTTTATATCCTCGTTTTGCCGATCACGGTGTTCGCCGAGGAGCCGTATATCAAAGCCCGCCCTACAACCACACAGACGCATGGCGCACATTACTGCGTACCCACCGCAATGACATCGCCGCGGCGATGAAGATCCCGCCGGAGGATTTTCGTTGGTACGCCGCCTTCCATGACGAAGGTAATCATCCTCACGTCCACATGATGGCGTGGTCGGTGAATCCGAATCAGGCGTACCTGTCCAAAGATGGGATACGGCAGATCAAGTCCACGCTGACCAATCAAATTTTCCGTCAGGAGTTGCTGCACGTCTACGAGCAGAAAAGCAAATCTCGTGATGAACTGGTGGTCGCGGCGCGGAAAGCCATGCTGGAATTGGCGAAGGCCATGCGGGAGATGACCTGCACGCTCGGCCACTACGACGCAGGCTTCACCCTCCGCACCTACACCCACGCCACAAGGCAAAAGCAGGACGAGGCAGCACAAACCATGGGTAGCTTCATGGCGCAGGTCATGTAAGCAGTAAAAGCGCCAAAATACCGGAGAGAAGGCAAAAGTTTCCTCTCCGGTACTCTTTAAGTCTTTCTGCGTATTTCGTTGTACCCATGGGGCATGAGCTGGCAGTAGGCGGCAAAGCCGCTGACTGCCAGCCAATGTGGGTCAGGGTGTGGGTCAGGCAGTTGACCCGCATTTTGACTCACACCATTTTCAGCATTTTTGCAACGAAAAAGCACCGAAAGCCGAAGTTTTCGATGCTTTTTGGAGCTGGTGGTGTGACTCGAACACATGACCTGCTGATTACGAAGTGTATCCGGGCACTCCGCCTGCTGCTTTTTAAGGCTCTTTGAGGCTTTCCGCTCGGTATATTGCGGGAGGTACGTCCTATCCTCTCCACTGTTTTTGTCCGCTCGTTTCCCCGTGTGGGTCTCGGTGTGGGTCAAACAGACACCTCTGCGTCAAAGAAACCACGGATGGGCTTCGCCGTCATATTCCGTTTGGCCGTTTCTCTCTCATAATTGATTCGGGTGATTTCCTCAATGAAAGCCTTCTGCTCCTCGCTGGCTTTCGACCACGACACGCCGAATTTCCGGCACATCGCAAAAAAGATACGATAAGCAAACGGTCGAAACTGCGCCGCGCTCACCTCTTAAGTAGCATACCACAGTCTCTGCAAAAAATAAAGTGGCAAATTGAAGCTGCCGCAGTCACGCTTTTTGTTCTAAAAACGCACCGCTGTAATCAAAAAGCTGCCGCAGCCTTTCTTCTGCATTTTCAATCGTCTTTAGCTGTTTTTCTCGATTTTAATTCCTTTCTTAATATCTTGCGACCTGAGTTTTCCATGTGTTCTACACCTGCCTGTGGCGTTTTATGTGGTCAAAGGTAACGTCTCGCCGGAGCTGCTCCGGTGAGGGCTTTGTAGTGTCCTTGATGCCCGAATCCTTCGCCCGATGAAATAACAGAAACCCACGCCGGGGTCGCCCCACGAAGCGGGATGCTGTCATCAAGGAGAAAGACTGCCACTGCCGACCTGCGAAATCGCATTTTGCAAGACAGAATCATACTGCTGTTGTGACAACTAAGACCATGTATTATTATTCTTGCTTTTTCCGGCGGTATCCTGTAAAATGACATCATCAAGGGAGAGGAGAGCAGACATTTTTGAAAGAGCGCTTCCATTGATCAAATTGGAACGCCGTTTGCTCGAAAAACCCTGTAGACCAACTATAAAAAGGAGGGTATTTCAGTATGTACAAGGTAGATCTCAACAGCGACCTCGGCGAGAGCTTCGGCGCGTATACCATCGGGCTCGACAACGAGGTCATCGCGCATGTTTCCTCTGTCAATGTGGCCTGTGGCTATCACGCAGGAGATCCGTTGGTGATGGAAAAGACCGTTGCCGCAGCCAAGGCGGCAGGCGTCGCCGTCGGCGCACACCCGGGCTTCCCCGATCTGATGGGCTTTGGCCGCAGGAACATGGTCGTCTCGCCCAAGGAGGTCAAGGCGTATGTCAAGTATCAGCTCGGCGCGCTGATGGCCTTCGCTGCGGCAGAGGGTATCAGGCTCCAGCACTGCAAGCCCCACGGCGCTCTCTACAACATGGCTGGTAAAGACATGGATCTGGCGCTTGCCATCGCCGAGGCGATTGCCGAGGTAGACGAGAGCATTATCCTGCTTGGCCTTGCCAACAGCAAGATGATTGATGCAGGCAAGCAGTTGGGCTTGCGCGTCGCAAACGAGGTCTTTGCCGACCGCGCCTATCAGGCCGACGGCTCGCTTGTGCCGCGCAAGCTGCCCGGCGCCGTCATCCACGATAAGGACGAGGCCATCGCGCGCACCGTCCGCATGGTCACCGAGGGCAAGGTCACGGCCATCACCGGCGAGGAGGTCGAAATCGCGGCTCACTCCATCTGTGTCCACGGTGACAACCCTTCGGCCGTCGAATTCGTTAAAAATATTCGCACGCAGCTCACCGCCCGTGGCGTGGAGATCGCTCCCATCCGCGAGATCGTATAAAAAGAGCCTCGTTTCCAGCTGTTCCGTTCCGCAAAGACCAACGCCCCAAATCTGCCGCACTGCGGCAATATTTCAGGAGGATGATCATGAGTAACGAAACCACCCAGAAGCGCTCACTGTCCGTCAGCCTTGGCGCGGCCTTTCTGATGGCGACATCCGCCATCGGCCCCGGCTTTCTGACCCAGACCTCGCAATTCACCGCAAAGTATCTCTCTTCTTTCGCTTTCGTCATCGTCTGCGTCATCATCATGGATATGATCGCGCAGACCAATGTATGGTCCATCGTCGGCGTTTCCGGCCTGCGCGGTCAGGAGATTGCCAATAAGGTCCTTCCCGGTCTCGGGTATCTTCTTGTCGTGCTTGTTGTGCTTGGCGGTCTTGCGTTCAATATCGGCAATGTCGGTGGCGTGTCACTCGGCTTCAATGCCATGATCGGCATTCCCGAAAAGGCCGGCGTCATCATCGGCGGCGTGCTTGCCATCTGCATTTTCCTTTCCAAGAAGGCAAACGACATCGTCGGCAAGGTCGCCCAGATCCTCGGCGGCATCATTATCGTCGTCATGCTGGTCGTGGCTTTTATGGCCAAGCCCCCCGTCGGCGATGCGGTCGTCCATATCTTTACCCCTGAGAATCCCAAGGAACTCATTCCCGTCATGGTCACGCTGCTCGGCGGCTCCTGCGGCGGGTACATTACCTTTTCGGGCGCACACAAGCTGCTTGACGCGGGTTGGGGCGGCAAGCCGGAAGAAGTCAAGCACTTCCGCAAGTCCGTCCTGACCGGCATCTGTGTCTCGAGCAGCGTTCGTATCCTGCTGTTCCTGTGCGTGCTCGGTGTCTGCACGGCCGGTACGGTCGTTGTGGCTGAAAATGTCGCGGCTGTCACTGGCGCTGCCAACCCCGCAGCCGAGGCTTTCCGCCTTGCTGCCGGCGACATCGGCTACCGTCTCTTCGGTCTCGCGCTGTTCTCCGCCGGTATCACCTCCGTCATCGGCGCGGCCTACACCTCCGTCTCCTTCCTCAAGACCGTTCACCCCTTCATCGCCAAGAACGACAAGTGGTTCATCGTCGGTTTCATCGCTTTCTCCACGCTTGTTATGGCGATCCTCGGCGGCGCGAAGCGCATGGTCATCCTGGCCGGTGCTCTCAATGGCCTGATCCTGCCGATTTCCCTGTGCTGCATGCTGCTTGGCTGCCACAAGAAGTCCATCGTCGGCGAGTACAAGCACCCTGTGTGGCTGCAGGTTCTTGGCTGGTGTGTGGTCGGTGTCGCGGGCTACCTTGCCGTCACGGCGCTGCCCAACCTTGCCAAGCTCTTCGCGTAACGAACCTGCACCATTCCGCGAGCCGGTCTGTCCCACAGGCCGGCTCCGCCTGAAAGGAGAACGATATGTCCGACATCAGATTCCTGCTCAGCGGTGACTCAGCCGTAACCGTGGAATTCGGCAACGAGATCAGTGAGCACATCAACGCACAGATTCGCGCGTTTAGCATCGCGCTCACCGAGAGCAAACTCCCCGGGATCGTGGAGCTCGTGCCGACCTACCGCTCGCTGATGGTTCACTACGACCCTGAGGTCATCCCCTACGGTGCGCTTGTCAAAAAACTCAAGGGCCTGCTCAATCAGCTTGACCACATCCGGATTCCGCCAAGCGATGTGTTGGAAATCCCCGTGCTCTACGGCGGGGAGGAAATGGGCCCCGACCTTGGCTTTGTCGCCGAGCACAATCACAAAACGCCTGACGAGGTCATCCGGATTCACACCTCCACGGAATATCTCATCTATATGCTGGGCTTTACCCCCGGTTTCACCTATCTTGGCGGTATGAGCGAGGAAATTGCCGCGCCGCGCCTTGCCCAACCTCGTGTCAGGATTCCCGCCGGCAGCGTCGGCATCGCCGGCAGCCAGACGGGCGTATATCCCATCGACTCCCCGGGCGGCTGGCAGCTTATCGGCCGCACGCCCGTGCGCATGTACGACCCTGACCGCGCCGTTCCCATCCTGCCAAAGGCAGGCCAGTACATCAAGTTCTACGCCATCGATCAGGCGGAATTTGACCGTATCGCCGCGCTGGAGGCCTCCAGCGGCTATACGGTTCACACCTACCCGAGAAAGGAGGCGGAGCAGGCATGAGCATCACCATTCTCAACCCTGGCATGCTCACCAGCGTGCAGGATCTCGGCCGCATCGGCTACCAGCAGTTCGGCGTGTCCGTCTCCGGCGTGATGGATCCGCGCAGCGCGTCCATCGCCAACATTCTCGTCGGCAACGACGAGAGCGAGGCCGTACTCGAATGTACCATGATGGGTCCCCATATCCGCTTTGATGCGCCCAACATCATCGCAATCACCGGCGGCGACCTTGGCGCGACGCTTGACGGTCAGCGTATCGATACCTACCGCGCCATTCCCGTCAATGCGGGCCAGACGCTGCGCTTCACCATGCTGCGCACCGGCTGCCGCGCGTTTGTAGCCTTTGCGGGCGGACTCGATATTCCCGTAGTTATGGGCAGCCGCTCAACGAATATGAAAGCAAAGATCGGCGGCTATCAGGGCCGCAAGCTGCAAAAGGATGACGTCATCGGCTTCCGCGCGCCCAAGACCGACCTCAAGAACCTCGGCTTGCGCCACACCTCGCCCGAGTTCATGCCGCGCGCAGAATATAAGCTGCGCATCGTACTCGGCCCGCAGGACGATGCGTTCACCGAGCGTGGCATCACGACCTTTCTCAGCAGCGTTTACACTCTCACGCCGGAGTTTGACCGCATGGGCTGCCGTCTTGATGGCGAGTTGATCGAACACGTTAAAAGCGGCGACATCATCTCCGACGGCATCGCCTTTGGCGCCGTCCAGGTGCCATCGGCGGGTAAGCCGATCATCATGCTGGCCGACCGCCAGACCACCGGCGGATATGCAAAAATCGCCAACGTCATCTCCGCAGACTTTCGCATTCTCGCCCAGCTCAAGGCAGGCGACAAAGTGCGCTTCGAAAAGGTCTCCATCGCCGCTGCACAGGAGGCTCTGCTTGCGCAGCGCGCTACGCTGAACTGCCTGCGCAGCGCCATGAATCGTTGACGCAGCCCTAAAACGCAAAAAATAATAGTAATAGGAGGAACGACACATGGCCTTTGATATTACACCTTATATCGATATGAAGCCGAGCGAGGTGCGCAAGCTCATCCGCGAGGGCGTCATCGACTTCCCCACCGCCGGTATGTGCCGCGGCTACGCGCAGGCCAACCTCATCATCCTGCCGCCGGAATATGCGGGAGATTTTGAGGAATTTGCCCGGCGCAACCCCTTCCCCTGCCCCATTCTCGAGATCGTCCGTGGTACGCCCGAAACCCACGACATGGGCGAGGGCGGCAACATCTGCACCGACATTCCCAAATACCGCATCTACCGCGACGGTAAGTGGGACGGCAAGGAGCTGACCGACGTAAGCGGCTACTGGAAGGAGGGCTATGTCGGCTTCCTGATTGGCTGCTCGTTCTCGTTTGAGGAAGCGCTCATGCGCGAGGGCATCGAGGTCAGGCACATCGCGCAGGGACGCAATGTGCCGATGTTCAAGACCAATATCATGACCGAGCCGGCCGGCCCGTTCTGCGGTCCTATGGTCTGCTCCATGCGCCCCATGACGCCGGAAAACGCCAAAAAGGCGTATGACATCACCGTCAAAATGCCGAATGTCCACGGCGCGCCCGTCCACATGGGCGATGCCGCCGAGGTCGGCGTTGCCGATGTGATGAAGCCTGACTACGGCGAGGCGGTTGATTTCTACGAGGGTGAGATTCCCGTGTTCTGGCCCTGCGGCGTGACGCCGCAGGCGGCGGTCGAAAATGCGAAACCGCCCATTGCTATCACCCATGCCCCGGGCCACATGTTCATCACGGATATCATCAATTCCGAACTGAACGACTTTCTGGAAGCTAAAAAGAATCGCTGAATTCTCTCTTTTCCGATCAACGCGGTGCCGGATCTTGTCATCGTACCGCTTCGCTTTTCGGCCGTTGTCGTTGCCGCGCAGCGGGTCGGGAGAGTGACCCGGAAGCTCTCTCCCGAGGTTCTCTTTGCGCTGCCGGACGGCTTCCGCGCCGCTGCGGTCTACACAATGTAAGGGAAAACATTGCCTGTATTCAGGACTTTGGCAGACAAAAAGGAGGATGGAGCTATGAGCGCAATGATCATCAAATCCAGAGAAGCAAACGATTTGAAGCTGACCGCATACCACGGGCATTTTGCGACCCGCCACTCTCACAACAGCCATTATCTCGACATCACCCGCATGAAGCATGAATGTGCAATGGCCAATATCGCTGCCGCCTCTCTTGCCAATTACTATGTCTATGAAAAGGAGATCGATACGGTCGTCTGCCTGGACGGCAGCGAGGTCATCGGTACGTTTCTCGCCCGCCAGCTCTCTCAGAAGAATCTCTTTTCCCTGAGCAGCGAAAAAAATATCTGCGTCGTCGCACCGGAGCACGATTCCAACGGACTTCTGATCTTCCGGGATAATCTTCGCCCCATGGTGTCTGAAAAGAATGTCCTGCTGCTGATCTCCACGGTGAATTCGGGAAAGACCGCAGCTCGCGCACTCGAGTGCATCGAGTATTACGGAGGCACCACGCAGGGGGTCGCAGCTGTCTTCAGCGCCTTGAAGCAGGTGGGCGACATCCCCGTGATCAGCCTGTTTTCCCCGGAGGATATCCCCGGATATGTGACCAGTCTTGTCAAGGATTGTCCCATGTGCAAGGCAGGGCAGAAAATTGACGCGCTGTCCAATAGCTACGGTTTTTCTCCCCTGACCTGATGCCTGCGGCAGCCTGATTCTTCCTGCCGCAAGAATCATAATCATCAGTATCCTTCTTCTTGACAACTCTTCAAACCTGCTATTATATTGGTAACAGGCGAAAGCCAAATCTCGCGGCTCTCCGGTGAGGTCCACACCCCGGTGTGACCTCAGGCGTTCATGGACCCCGTAGGGCATTATGACCACCCTGTACGCAGGAAGTTCCATGAAGGTCGACAGTTTTTGGCGCTGTACCGGCAGCGCGGGTGTGTACCCTTCCGTTGAAAGCGGAAAGGGCACAAAATGAACGACTATGTCGTTATTATCTATAACGGTGAGCAAGTATCAGTGCCAAAGGAGGTCGCGGACTTCCTTGAGCAGGATCGGAAACGGCAGCAGGCGCAGGACAAACAGGACGCAAGGCACCTGAGTAAAAGTGAGTTTGAAACGGTGCCGTCCGGTTCGGATTGCGTCAGGCGTCCCGTGGAGGATGCGGCGCTCAGGAACCTCCAGCTTGAAAATCTGCGGGGAGCCATTGCGGAACTGGATGTGCAAGGCCAAAACCTGCTCTCCCTCCGTTACAGCGGTGAGCTGACGATGGATGAGATTGGCCAGATCTACGGCATCTCCAGAATGGCGGTATCAAAGCGGCTGAAAAGCTGCACGAAAAGCTGGGAAGCTCTGTCTCATGACAGGGCTTCCCAGTTTTTTTGAAAATTTTTTCTGTCCTCTGGTTTACAAACGCGCTCTGAGTGTCCTTATAGATGAGAGACAAATTTTCCGACTGAGTTGGCCGCAGTCATGTTCGTCTCACCTGAACACAAGGAGCGTGTATGACCATGAATCCATTTGAAAAAAGCACACAGCAGCTTCTGCGCTTCCTGACCTCCCACGCTGAGCGGGAGGTCATTGACTACATCCGGCAGGAAATACAGCATGACGCACCGGACAGTATTCCGACCGAAGAAGAACTGTTCGCCTTCTTCCAATCGCCGGACGAACCGACCAAATTGGACGCCTACCAACAGATGCTGGCGACCGATAAGCTGCTGGAATACGCGGAGATCAGTCTGCGCACCGTCTGTGACCTGATCCGCTACCAGCAGCTCAAGGAATTGGGCATCGTCCATTCCGCAAAGGAGTTCATTCAATTCTTCCATCCCGACGAACAGGAGAACACACCATGAATCAATTTCCCAGCAAAAACTATTTTACAATGCCGAACGAAATCTTTTCTCTTGGGCTGGACGCAAGTGAGATCGCGGTCTACGCCTACCTCCGCTGCCTTGAAAACCGCAGCTCCTACCAGTGCTGGCCGAGCTACACCACCATCGGCAATGCCGTTGGCCGCGCAAAGAATACGGTCATGCGATACGTCGACGCACTCGCGGAGAAAGGGCTCATCTATACCGAGCCAACCTCTGTCCTAATGAAATCAGGAATCAAGAAGAACGGCAATCTGCGCTACACCATCCGACCGATCCGTGAAGCCATAGAAATCTTTCACGCGCGCCAACTATCTGCGGTCGAGCGCGCAGCAGAACGGCAGCGAGTTCAGCGCAAGCTGTCCGCAATGGATCTGCTGCCCGGAGCATGAGGAAAGGACGAACGCCATGAAGCATTCCGCCTACACAAGCTATGATGATCTGCCGCTGATGCTTTCCGTCGCCGAGGTCGCTTCTGTGCTCGGAATCTCCCGTGCCGGTGCTTATGAGCTGGCACGAAGCAACAGCTTCCCCGCGCTCAAAATTGGCAGCCGGATCGTTGTTCCGAAGGACAAGTTCCTCGCATGGATCGACGCAAACAGCGGTTCCAAAAACGCACCGCTGTAAACCTGCTAAAAAGTCAAGCCCTAATTCAAAGAAAAGTTATCGGCAGAAAAAGAGTATAGCAAAGCAGAGGCGGCAAAGTGGATCGCCTGGCCGCCTCAAATAAAGTATTGGAGATCTCAGCTCATTCTATTGCCGGCAAGCTGCGGTAGAGCTCTGTGACCTTGCCATAATAGACTCGGAGGAACTTATTCAGGCCCGCCACCATAGCGAGTTTACCGCTTTTCCCTTCACCGCGTTTTTTCTCAATGAACGTAAAAATCGGATCGTTTGCCGGTTTGTGCATCACATAGCTCTGCATGACTTCGTACCC
>CDZS01048004.1_pt1 | contig 66263 bp, 48 predicted proteins | sample 557751 | NCBI WGS metagenome assembly CDZS01 (sample SAMEA3182113, study PRJEB8094) | gut metagenome | biome: human; feature: gut; material: Stool; isolation source: human stools | place: Canada | collected 2013-05-07 | reverse complement strand
ACCCCCTCGCCCTGCGGGCACTCCCCCTATCTCATCTACGATGAGCAGAGGGAGAGGATTGAAAGTATCACATTAACAGTTTTTACCCCTTCGGAGATTTATGGGGATTCACCTCCTCCCCTGTGTTTTGCGCAGCAAAATATAGGGGAGGTGTCCGAAGGACGGAGGGGTTGAAAACGCCATCTCATTAGTCGGGTTATGGGATATTTATCCTCCACCCCTTGCCTTGTGGGTATTCTCCTTATATCGCCATATTGCGATGCAGAGTAAAGTGTAGGTATTACTACCGGTAATCCGATGCTAATGAAAATGCAGAATATCTCGATTTACATGCTGCCGTTTCAAATAGACTGGCCTTACTTATTTACAAGAAACCTGTTTTTCAGCCAATTGCGAACAGGCAAATCATAGAGTTTCAAACAAGCGTGTGCCACGCCGACAGACAAGATAAACGTCGATACGGAGACAAATACGTGCGCTCCCATAGATGCATCGGGATTGTGTGTCACCCACGCCATCTGCATATAGGCAAAGGGATAATGGGTAATATAGAGCGGATAGGAGATTTCGCCCAGATAATTGCATACGGCCACACTGTGTTTTCCCTTTACCTCGCTGCCGGCTCCCATCGCCACGATAACGGGGAACAAAAGGAGTATACATGCCGCATCATAGATACCGTTTTGCCAAGCATCGGTTTCGCCTCCGATACGAGGCATTACCAAAGCTGCAACGACAAGTAACGAACACCACCAGAAGCCGGCCTTTACCCGAATAAGTTTCCCTATACGAAACAGCAATAATCCTCCGAAGAATGGATAAAGCACCCGAACGATACCGATATAGACCTGTTCGGGGGTAATACTCCAACCTCCGATAACGGTATAAGCCGTAATGTCTCGATGGGCGAGCAACCCAAACACATCGAGATTAAGTGTCAAATCGAGCGTCAAAAACGCCGCAAAGGAAACAAAACAAACCAATGCGGTTTTGGAGAACCTACGGACGACCAAAGCATAAAGAATATTCGCCAGATATTCCCACATGAGCGACCAAGTAGGCCCATTGAGCGGATTGGTCTCTTGCCAGCCTCGTATATCCCAACTGGTAAGCGCCGGTATCATCGTACAGGCAAGCAGAAACATGAGCAGTACCTGCCACCATGCAGTTTGGTCTATAAGAGGGAAACGTTCGCAATTACCGAAATAGAACAACAATGCGCCTATTGCCGACCCCATGATTACCATAGGGTGCAACCGGATTAAACGGCGTTTGAAAAAAGCCAGAGTGGACATCTTTCCCCATCGATTGTCATAAGCATATCCGATCACGAAACCAGAAAGTACAAAGAAGAAATCGACGGCAAGATAGCCGTGGTTCAATATTTGATAAGCAGGACCTTTGGAATAAGTTTCAAACAAATGAAAGGCGACGACAATCACGGCAGCCACTCCTCGCAATCCGTCGAGAATAGCATAACGTGGTTTTTCGGACATAACCGCATCGGTGATTTTCTCCATGATATTATGCTGTTTTTTACGGGTACAAAAGTAGGACTCTTATTTTGATTGATATTTGCATATAGTTCGAAACTTTTGATTTATATTTACATTTTATATAAAACAGTCCCAGATGGAATCCAAATATTATCACTTGACAGGAGGTACGCACTCTTTTCTCGTATTACACGATTTGCTAAACCCGTCCGAGGAGTTTCCCATTCATACACAATCGGATTGGGAGCTTATCTACATTATCAGAGGTTGCGGCACATTCGTTATCGGCGATCAATCGCAACCTTTCACGAAAGATGAAATCTTTTTAATACCGCCCGACATGTTGCACGGTTGGATATTCGACAATAATCCCGGCAATGTGGTAGAGGATATTTGTCTGCTTTTCAGGAAAAACCTGTTTAAAGAACTCTCGGTTACGTTACCCGAAATAGGGCCGCTCGGACATCTCGACAGCCGGCAACACTCGGCCTTTCAGTTACGAGGCGATTTATTAAAAAATGTGAGGCATGAAATGCAGGAAATAATAAAAACCGACTCGCTCGGACAATTATCGGGAGTGATACGGATACTCGGACATCTGGCTCTTTCCGACGAGATGAATCCGACAGGAATCAATCGCCCGTTAAAGAAACGAGACAAGAAGATACAACAGATAGAGATTTATGTTTCCTTGCATTATAATCACGATATTCCTATCGACGAAATCGCCTCCCTCGTACACATGAACCGTTCTTCGTTCTGTGTCTTTTTCAAACGAATGAAAGGGATATCGTTTACGAATTATCTCAATACCTACCGTATGGATATAGCTTGTCGCCTGTTGTCGACGACGGACAAATCGGTCTCCGAGATAGCATACGGCGTAGGATTTAATAATCTATCTCATTTTTGCCGGACATTTCTGAAATACAAAGAAGTCTCGCCTACGAAATACAGGAACCGCATGGGGCATGGCCACTCGGACATAACCACGACTCCGGCATAATATTTCAAAGAAAACTACGGGCCATCAAACAAAAGGCGACCGCAATTTTGCGGTCGCCCCGAATTCATCTTTCAACAACAGAATTTACTTTTTTACATTCTTCTTTTCGCAGCAAGGAGCCTTAGCCTTGTCGCATTTGGCTTGTTTGCAGCAATCAGCTTTGTCGTTGCATTTTGCCTTAGAGTCGCAACAAGGAGCCGTCGCTTTACAATCTTTGCATTTGCAATCGGTGCAATTACACTCTTTCTTACAATCGGCTTTGCCTTTTTTGCAGCATTCCGTTTGGGTCTTACTACCGGTAGTCGTTTGAGCCACAGCCGGCAAGGCTATCATCGAAGCAGCGGCGATACACGCCATAACAAGAAACTTCTTCATAATTACTTTATTTTTAATAGGTGACTACTTTACAAAATAGAAAGCCAGTAAGGTTGCCTTAGTATCTCGGCATAGTCTATTTCGTATTATTTTACAACGCAAATATACAATGAGGAGATTACCGAAAAACCCAATGAATCTTATTTTTACCAAAAATCCTGTGAATAAAATCTATAAATAGAATAAAAATCATATCGATTACTATCGTCCTGCCTATCCGTGTGCCACGGAAGTCGTGAGTAAAAGACAAATCGCATTTCTGAATCGACGAAAAACCGTTGTCTATATTACTATTGCCAATACATTCGACTTTAATTTGCCTCGGCTATTTCCGATTTTCGGTAAAAAAGAGTATCTTCGTCATTCAATTATATACAGACAAACCGCATAAGAAAAGATGGACGAATGGTTGTCACGTACCCGGCTGCTGTTTGGCGATGAACCGATAAAGCGATTGCAAAATGCCCACGTCCTTGTCGTGGGGGTGGGTGGTGTAGGGGCTTATGCCGCCGAAATGGTCGTGCGAGCCGGTATAGGAGCTTTGACGATTATCGACGGAGACACCGTGTCCGAGAGCAACCTAAACCGACAATTAGTCGCTTTGCACAGTACATTAGGAAAACCCAAAGTCGAAGTATTGAAAGAAAGGTTTCTCGATATAAACCCTGATTTGAAGCTGACGGCACAACACCGTTTTATCGAAGAGGAAGATATTCCCGCTTTGTTGGAGGGCGGCGAAATAGATTTTGTCATCGATGCCATCGACACGCTGGCGCCGAAGGTAGCTTTGATCGCCTATTGCCTGCGGCATAAAATCAAAATCGTTTCATCGATGGGTGCAGGCGGACGCAAAGACCCGTCGGCCATACGGATAGCCGACATAGCCGATACCTACCATTGCGCTTTGGCAAAAGCGGTGAGATTGCGATTGCGGAAAGAGGGTATCTCCAAAGGTCTGAAAACGGTATTCTCCACCGAGCAGGCCGATCGTAACGCCATCGTGGTCGTGGAAGGAGAACGTAATAAAAAATCGACCGTCGGGACGATTTCTTATCTGCCGGCAATCTTCGGGTGTTATCTGGCGGGGCATGTCATCAGAAAACTAACAGAAGTATGATAGAGATAAAAAACATACACAAGAGCTATGGTTCTTTGGAGGTACTGAAAGGTATCGATGCCGTGATCGAACAGGGCGAAATCGTCTCCATCGTGGGGGCGAGCGGAGCCGGCAAAACAACCTTGTTGCAGATCGTGGGAACGCTCGACAAGCCCGATTGCGGGGAAATCTTATACGACGGCAGGCGGGTGGATAACCTCCCCGATAGGGAAATGGCGCGTTTCAGAAACGGTAACATCGGATTCGTATTCCAGTTCCACCAGTTGCTGCCTGAATTTACGGCTCTCGAAAATGTGATGATTCCGGCTCTCATCGGGGGGAAAAAACAATCGGATGCAGAACAGGAAGCCAAGCGGATACTCGATTTCCTGAGCCTGAGCGACCGACTGGGACACAAACCGGCTCAACTGTCGGGCGGTGAAAAACAGCGAGTAGCCGTTGCCCGAGCATTGATAAACCGCCCCTCTGTCATACTAGCCGATGAGCCGTCGGGAAGTCTCGATTCGAAAAATAAAATCGAATTGCACAAACTGTTTTTCGACCTGCGTGACGAGTTCAAACAGACGTTCGTCATCGTCACGCACGACGAGACGTTGGCTCGAATGACCGATCGTACCCTCTTCATGAAAGACGGCTCCATCGTTTCTCCCGCTTCTGTCGAAGAATAAAACAAGGCATACAAATGAAAAAGAGTTGGTTATATGGTTGCTCCTTTATCCTTTTATCTATCTTCGCAACGGCTTGCGGAGACGATGAAAAAGATATTTACGGCATCTTCTATGCCGACATCGTCACTTGCCATACGAATAAAGGCAATCCTTATTTCACCTACCAGACAACCGATTCCGCTCCGGTCGATACGCTTTATCCCGTTTCGGAAGTAAATAGCGATGACATGGGCGAGGGAGTGCGCGTATTGCTGCAATACCGCCCGATAGAAACGTTGTCGGAACACAAAAAGCAGGTAGAAATACAAGCGCTTTCGGCTATTCATTTCGACACGCTCCGAATAGTACCCCATGACAAAATCGACCAGTTGCCCGACGACACTCTCTATTTGCAAAGCGCATGGAAAACCGGCGACTTCCTTAATCTGAGGTATCGTATCGATTACCACAGCCGGCCGCACAGCATCCTGCTTGTCGCCGACGAAGCCGAACTTTCCGGCGATACCTTGAAAGTACAGTTGCGACACAGTCGCAACGACGACCCAGAGGGACATTGGAGCAATCTATACTCGTCGTTCAATATCTCGGCTTATCGAAGCCGTCCTTATACGACGCTGCAACTTTATGTAAATCAAGTAAATTTCAACTATAAATACTATTACTTTAAACTGAACTGATTATGGAAGAAAAAAAGGAAATCCAGATAGAATTGTCTGCCGAAGTAGCCGAAGGCATTTACTCCAATCTCGCTATTATTTCACATGCTCCGTCGGAGTTCGTTATCGACTTTATCCGCATGACTCCGGGTGCTCCCAAAGCTCCGGTGAAATCGCGTATCATTCTCACGGCCGAGCATGCCAAACGATTGTTATTCGCCTTGCAGGACAACATACGCAAATACGAAGCTCAATTCGGGCCTATACAAATGAACGATCCTCAACGGGGCGGTATGCCTCCTTTCATGGCTCCCGGCGGGGAAGCCTGACAACCGACAGGAGACGAATTCTCTCGAACTCGTTATCTTTTCGGGTGTGACTCGGAATAACTAATCTCGTAAAAAAGGAAAGACAATGAACATCACTTTGCAACAATGGCTTTCTCGACAGCCTTATACACAAACGACCGACAGCGATCGTTACTATACGCAACTGGCCAACCGAGTATATGACCTCGTAAACATATCTCCGTTGAAAGAAAGATTAACCGAGGAGGCCACCAAAAGTCTTTGTTGCGATGTCGTAGGTTATTTTGCCGATATTCTGTCCGGTACGGGACTGTGGGCAACGTTTCTCTCCCACCACCGTTCGCTCTACGGTCGTACCCTGCCATTCTTTCCCGCCGAGAATTACTACGACGGGGAAGTAAATCGGGAAGACCTGCGAGTGCTACTTTGGTATCTGCTTTGTACGCACGACTCCTTGCACGAGATTCTTTCCCCGCTCGACGATCGTCTCGTCGCAACGGCCGATACGATTTACGATCTGTTAGAGTCGGAATACGAAACAGCTCCCGACTCACCCTTGTTACAAGAATTTTGTCTTCCCGAACTGAACGATACCGATGACCCCGAATCCCGTTACCGGTTCGCCGAATGGCTCTTTTGGGATTCGTTTCTGTTGGGCCCTTCCAATCGTTCGCTCGCCCGGCAGCTTTCACACGAAGCACAGAGTAAATCGCATGGAGACAAAGAAAGAATCGCCAAGCTCGGCGAGCTGCGTCGGGAATCGCTATATACTCTGCCGGCCGGACCTTTGGCGCTCTTTGCTCACGAATGGGTCTCTTTGCTTTGGCAACACACCTTCCCCGAAGAAGCGGAAGAGAAAAAGGAACTGCACCCCTATTACCGGCAATTCACCCGAGAAACCGGAGGCATGCCTGTCAAATACATAGACTCTTACTCGGAGTTGGACAAATTTCTTACCGAAGGGATGCAATGGGGAGAGACAGAAGGCGGACACCTCTCGCACCTCGCCGGGAAAAAGAACTTTATTCTCTATGTCACGCCTTACAAAGGCATGCTCATCGCTTCGGATATAGCCCAATGCGTATGCGACCCTGCCAATCCTTGTTACGACCCGCAGGTAGCCCGGAGGGATGCACTGTCGCTCCTTACCGTACCCGGGCGATGCCCCATAGACCTACTCATCTATTTGTGCGAAAACCGACTACTTCCCGATGCCCGCTTTGCCGACGGAGACTCCGCACTTGTAACCGAAAACTGGGACTTCATCGCTCGCTGTCTTTTGCAGGATTATTACCGGGCGGTGTAAATACCGCTGAGTTTTTTTAATCCCTTCTCCCCAGCCGTGTCCCGTAGTATTATGCGATAGAGGAGAAGGGTACAAAGCTATCTTTGTGCCGAAACGAGAAATACCATTTTCAATCCTCTCCCTCTGCTCATCGTAGATGAGATAGGGGGAGTGCCCGTAGGGCGAGGGGGTGAATATCCGATATAAACCGACTGATGAGATAGCGCTTTTCAACCCCTCCGTCACTACGTGCCACCTCCCCTATATGGCTAACGCCACACCCCGCAATGCTACGGGGCACGGCAAGGGGAGGAGTTTAAAGGTGAACTGCCCCAAAAAGCTGGACAAGCTCCACCTAACCGAAAGTGTTTCATCTTATAGTTAGTATCGGATTACTTTGCCCGTTACCCGCCGTTTTCCTTTTGGCTTCACCGCCCGATAAAGGCGGAAAGAAATACATGGAAAAGTTGAGATGTATTCTTTCTTTTCCCCTCGGTAGCGAAAACAAAATGGTGTGCCTGATTTGGAGAATTCGGAGAAGAGTATTACCTTTGCATTCGAATTTTTATTCAGTTATTCGTATGATTCAACAGGGCAAGCATATTTGTTTCGGTGTAAGGCGCAGGGGAGTACGTGCGCTTTCGATCGTGCATGTCCATTGGTTCAGTGGCTTTATTTGACTGCCAATCGATTTTTAGGGGGATAATTTATAAAATCTCGTTTTCTTTTCCCCTTTTGCGGGCGAAAGCCCTATCCGGTTATTTTCATTCGTATAAACGTAGCTCGGATACGACGATGGAGTCGTTGTAGTCTGTGGCATAAAAGACAGTCAAATTATGTTTCGTATTTTGATCCTTTTGGTTTTGGGTGTTGGCGTAGGATATATGTTGCGCGGACGTTCTTTCGTCGGCGTGACGAAATGGAGCATACAGATTACCGTTTGTGTCCTGTTATTTGTGTTCGGGGTGTCGATAGGGTCCGATCGTAATCTCGTAGATAATTTTTACAATTTCGGTTGGCAAGCGGCTGTAATTGCTTGCCTCGGTGTGCTTGGGAGTATTGTGGCCGCTCGTGTAGCTCAACGTTTGTTTTTTAAGAAAGGAGGTGAATCATGAAAGGGAATTTGATGATTTTGGTTTGTTTCCTTGCTGGGGTATTTGTAGGGTTGGGCGATTTCGCTCCGGAGTGGTTGCTCGGTCATGATTTGCCTATAATTATTCTTTCGCTGTTGATTGTACAAGTGGGAATTAGTTTAGGTTCGAACAACGATTTACGCGGATTATTCCATTCGCTTAATCCCCGCATGTCTCTTTTGCCTGTTTTTACTATCGGTGGCACACTTTTATTTTCGGCCATAGGTGTTTTTTTGCTGCATGGGCGTGATTTGAACGATTGTTTGACGATCGGCAGCGGTTTCGGGTATTACTCGTTATCGTCGGTGTTGATAGCCGATATTAAAAGTGCCACTCTCGGTCCGCAAGGAGCTGCCGAGTTGGCGACTATCGCTTTGCTCGCCAATGTCATACGCGAGATGATCGCTTTGTTCGGTACACCCGTTCTCGCTCGTTGGGGTGGGAGGTTGGTTCCTATTTCGGTAGCGGGTATCAATTCGATGGACGTGTGCCTTCCCATGATCGTGCGAAGTTCGTATAAGGGAGAAGAACTTATACCGATAGCTATTTTACATGGCATAGCACTCGAAGTAAGCGTGCCGTTTCTTATTAATGCATTCTGTTGAGCGGTCTGTTTAAAGTTCGGTTATGCCATAAAAAAGAACGTATCTCGATCATACATTTGTCGAAAAATACGAGACGATGGTAGAAGAACCTTTTGTAAACTTGCGCACGGCGATAGAATCGACCCGCCAAGCCGTACTGCTCAAATACTATAACGAGCTGTTGGAGCTCGATCCCAAGACTCAACCGAAACAGATCACGGCGGTAACCCGCTGTGTCGATACGCTCGAACGGCACAGTCGGGAACAGGAAGAGCAACAAACCGACAACGACATCGACAAAATGATAGCCGAGGGACGTTTGCCGGGGGAATATGTGCAGCGTTACCGATGGTGTAAACGCGCGGCATACTATTTTTCGTCTATTGTCAGTGCCATTGACGAGACCGATGCATATGATTTGCCCGAGGGTGAAAAGCATCCTTATGAAGAATTTGCCAGTCGTTTTTGGGAAGAGGTCGCTCGTCGTTATTGGGCTGCCAAAGATGAGGTGAAAAAGGATATGGAGGAAAAACGCAAACAATGGAAGCAGGGGCGATTGGCGAAATGCAGCCGTCGCAAGAAGACCGGCAAATCGCTCCGGTTGCCCAAAGTTCTTCCTGCGCCGCCTACACCTCCGCCTCCTTCTCCCAAAGGATATTTCCCGCATCTGCCCGTTTCGCCGCAGCCCGCAACGGCATGGTGCATGGGATAGGAAAGAGGTTCTTCTAAACCCTTTAAAAATTTCTAAGCGATTCTTCTTAACCCCTCTCCTCAGAAACTGTCGTTTCTTCTGTGTCTCCCCCCTATACTCTACTAACGTAACAGGGGAGAAGGAGAAATACCCGCAAAGCAAAGAAAAATTAAAACAGCAGCAGAACGATGTTGTCGAAAGATTTCCACCCTCCTCCCCTGCTGTGCCCTGTAATGCTGCGGGACATGGCAGGGGAGAAAGGGATATGTCCGGTATAAACAGACTGATATGATGTTGTTTTCAACCCCTCCGTCCTTACGGACACCTCCCCTATCGCACATTCGTGCGCAGAGGAGGAGTACAACACATTTCTTAGCTTTTATAGTTTTCTACGCAACAAGACAAAACATTCTAACCTTCTCCCTTGCCGTGTCCCGCAGCATTGCGGGGTGTTTTTGCGGCGCAAAATATAGGGGAGAGACAGAGGAGCGATAGCGACGAAGAGAGGGGTTGGAAAATAGCATGTTATATTTTGAAGGCTTAACCCCCTCGCCCTGCGGGCACTCCCCCTATCTCATCTACGATGAGCAGAGGGAGAGTGTTGAAAGTATCCTCTTGAACAGCTTTTATCCGCTCCGATGCTTTGTGGGTATTTTTCCCTCCTCCCTGCCGTATCCCGTAGCCTTACGGGGTGTTTTGCCCAGCAAAATATAGGGTAGGTGGCACGAAGTGACGGAGGGGTTGAATATCATCAAAATCTATTCGGCTGCTTTTCTTAACCACTTGCCGAGGAGATCGGAATGTGGTTGCCGACAAAAGATTTATTGTTAATATTCAAGTCTGCCCTCATGAATTTTCTACTGAATCCATTTGTTCTTTTTGCTCTGCATTCGACTTGTACTATCTTTGACAAAAGTCCGATATAGGCTGCGATTCGGCAAAAAAACAAATGGATTTGTTCTTTTTGCTCTCATCTTGCACTATCTTTGTACCCATTAAACGAGTATAGTACATGAAAATAGAACAGATTATATCCGATGCTGCGGTCAAAGCGGTGAAAGCTTTGTATGGAATCGAGGCAGCTCCCGGAACGACAGTTCCTCAAAAGACGAAGAAAGAGTTCGAAGGAAATCTCACGTTGGTGGTGTTCCCTTTTTTGAAAGCCTCTCATAAGGCTCCCGAAGCTACGGCTCAGGAGATAGGCGAGTATCTTCTCGCCAATGAGCCGGCAGTCGCTTCGTTCAATGTAATCAAGGGCTTTCTCAATCTGGTGATCGCTCCTTCGTTTTGGAGCCAGATGTTGCATCACATCGACGAAGAGGCCGATTTCGGGACGCATAAAGCTGCCGCAGATGCTCCTTTGGTCATGGTCGAATATTCCTCGCCCAATACCAACAAACCGTTACATTTGGGACATGTGCGCAACAACTTGTTGGGATATAGTCTTTCCGAGATTTTGAAAGCCAATGGCAATCGGGTGGTGAAAACCAATATCGTCAATGACCGGGGTATTCATATCTGTAAATCGATGCTGGCTTGGCAAAAATGGGGCGACGGTGTCACTCCCGAAAAGGCCGGAAAAAAAGGAGACCACCTTATCGGTGATTTCTATGTGTTGTTCGACAAACATTATAAACAAGAACTGAAAGAACTGGAAGCCAAAGGCATGACCCCCGAAGAGGCCGAGGCCGCCTCGCCGCTCATGCAGGAAGCCCGCGCCATGTTGCGCAAATGGGAGGCCGGCGATCCCGAGGTTCGTTCGGTTTGGGAGATGATGAACAACTGGGTCTATGCCGGATTCGACGAGACGTATCGTCGCTTGGGCGTGGACTTCGATAAGATATATTACGAGTCGCAGACCTATCTCGAAGGGAAAGAGAAAGTGCTCGAAGGATTGGAAAAGGGTATCATGTATCGGAAAGAGGACGGCTCGGTATGGGCCGACTTGACGGCAGAGGGGCTCGACCACAAATTGCTGTTGCGCAGCGACGGAACATCGGTGTACATGACGCAGGACATCGGTACGGCCAAGTTGCGTTTCAAAGATTTCCCCATCGATAAGATGATTTATGTGGTGGGCAACGAACAAAATTACCATTTTCAGGTTCTTTCTATATTGCTCGACAAACTCGGGTTCAAATGGGGCAAAGATCTTGTGCATTTCTCCTACGGTATGGTGGAGTTGCCCGAAGGAAAAATGAAATCGCGCGAAGGTACGGTAGTGGATGCCGACGACTTGATGGACGAGATGATCGCCACCGCTCGCGAGACATCGGCCGAATTGGGCAAACTCGACGGCTGTACCGCCGAGGAAGCGGAAGAAATTTCTCGTATCGTGGGTTTAGGCGCATTGAAATACTTTATCTTGAAAGTCGATCCCCGCAAGAACATGACTTTCAATCCCAAAGAGTCGATCGACTTCAACGGGAACACGGGGCCTTTCATTCAGTACACCCACGCCCGCATCTGCTCGGTCATGCGCAAGGCTGCCGAAGCCGGTATCGATTATCGCCAAGTGGACACCGCTAAGGTAGAACCCTCTGAAAAAGAGATTTCGCTCATTCAGCATTTGGCCGATTTCCCTGCTGTGGTCGCCGAAGCCGGTCGTATATACAGCCCTTCGCTTATCGCCAACTATGTGTATGATTTGGTGAAGGAATACAATCAGTTCTACCACGATTATTCGATTCTGCGCGAAGAAAACGCCGAAGTACGGGCATTCCGCCTAATGCTTTCGGCCAACGTCGCCAAAGTGATAAAAACCGGTATGGGATTGCTCGGTATCGAAGTGCCCGACCGTATGTAAAAAATAACTGTTAAAATAGAAAGAAATGGAAAATTTGTATGATTCTTCTTATAAATCGACTACCGGGACATCGGTTTTGTCGATGGTGATGCGTAAGGTGTACGGACGTATGTTCCTCGCCCTTGTCGTGACGGCTCTTACATCGTTGTATGTGGCTTCTTCTCCGGCTATATTGTCGGTCGTTTTGGGAAACCGGGCTGTCTTTTTCGGCTTGATGATTGCCGAGCTTGCCGTTGTTTTCGTTGTCTCGGGCATGTTGAATAAACTGAGCACGACGACCGCCACGCTGTTGTTCTATTTGTATGCTGTTCTTAACGGAGTGGTATTTTCGTCCATTTTCGTCGTGTACGATTTGGGCTCTATCGCCTATACGTTCTTTATTACCGCCGGCGTGTTCGGGGCGATGAGCGTGTATGGCATGGTTACCAAGAACGATATGACCAAGTTCGGGAGCTATTGTATCATGGGATTGTTCGGGTTGATCATCGCATCTGTTGTCAATATATTCGTGGCAAGCAGTACTCTCGACTGGATTATCAGTTTGTTCGGCGTGGCTTTGTTTATCGGATTGACGGCATGGGACACCCAAAAGATCAAGAATGCGGCCTATGTGACCGATCCTTCCCAGACCGGGAAGTTGGCGACGATAGGCGCTCTGTCGCTTTATCTCGACTTTATCAACTTGTTCCTTTATCTGCTTCGTATTTTCGGAGGTCGTAGCAACGATTAAGCGTTACGGGAACTGAATCCATAATATACTCGATATGACACAACCGTTTTATATCTATAATACACTTACCCGAAAAAAAGAGGAGTTCAAACCGTTGAACCCTCCCTACGTGGGTATGTATGTATGCGGTCCCACGGTTTACGGGGATGCTCATTTGGGACATGCCCGTCCCGCTATCACGTTCGACGTATTGTTCCGTTATTTACGGCATTTGGGATATAAAGTGCGCTATGTGCGCAATATTACCGATGTAGGGCATTTGGAAAACGATGCCGACGAAGGGGAGGATAAGGTCGCCAAAAAAGCACGGCTCGAATCGCTCGAACCGATGGAGGTGGTACAATATTATCTGAATCGTTATCACAAGGCGATGGAAGCTCTTAACGTGTTGCCGCCGAGTATCGAGCCGCATGCGTCGGGGCATATTATCGAACAGATCGAATATATCAAAAAGATTATAGAGGCCGGATATGCTTATGTAAGTAACGGGTCGGTTTACTTCGATGTAGTGAAGTATAATAAAGACCACCATTACGGCAAGTTGTCGGGGCGCAATATCGACGACCTGCTCAACACGACGCGGGAGCTCGACGGACAGAGCGAGAAGCACAATAGTTTCGATTTCGCTCTTTGGAAAAAGGCTTCTCCTGAACATATCATGCGGTGGCCCTCGCCGTGGAGCGACGGTTTTCCCGGCTGGCATCTCGAATGTTCGACTATGAGCACCAAGTACTTGGGCGAGGAATTCGACATTCACGGCGGAGGCATGGATTTGCTTTTCCCCCACCACGAATGCGAGATAGCCCAATCGGTGGCTGCGCAGGGGCACGAGACGGTGCACTATTGGATGCATAACAATATGATTACCATCAACGGGCAGAAGATGGGCAAATCGTTGGGTAACTTCATTACGCTCGACGAGTTCTTCTCCGGTAATCACAAATTGTTGCAACAGCCTTATTCGCCCATGACGATACGCTTCTTTATCTTGCAAGCGCATTATCGCAGCACGGTCGATTTCAGCAACGAGGCCTTGCAGGCATCGGAAAAGGCCCTGCAACGTATGCTCGAAGGGTGGGACAACCTCTCGAAGATCGAGCCTGCCGAAGTTTCCACGGTCGATGTGAAAACCATTCGCGAACGTTGTTACGAGGCGATGAACGATGATTTGAGTACGCCTATCGTTATCTCCCATTTGTTCGAAGCCGTGAAGATTATCAACACGGTATTGGCGGGAGGAGCTACTTTGTCGGTTGAGGATTCGGCTCATTTGAAGGAAACTTTCCGTATATTCCTTTTCGATATCATGGGCATTCGCGAAGAGGCCGGTGTTTCGGAAGAGGGGAACGAGGCCTATCATAAAGCCGTGGATTTATTGCTCGATGTGCGTAAGGAGGCTAAGGCTCGTAAGGATTGGACGACCTCGGATTACATTCGCGACAGGTTGTCCGAGATAGGTTTTGAAATCAAAGACACCAAAGAGGGGGTAGAGTGGAAGTTGAAATAAACAGACTTTCAATGAAATGATACGACAATCCCCGTGTTCTCTCAGAACACGGGGATTGTCGTATGTAGAACGTTCGGAGCCTCTTTTATTTCTTCATTTCTGCGACGAACTCGTTGGCTTTTGCCACGGCTTTGGTAATGTGGTCGCAGATATGGTCGTCGCCTATAAGCCGGTCTATATTCGCCTTTTTGAGGGTGGCATGTACCGTGGGATTGACCCCCGACAGAATGACATGTATCTTCTCTTTCTGCGACGAGGTAATCAGGATTTCGAGGTTATGGATAGCCGTAGAATCGATAAAAGGTACTTTCCGCATACGGATAATGCGCACCAGCGGACGATCGGCCATACTACGCATCAGTTCGTCGAACTTGGTGGCTACCCCGAAGAAGAACGGGCCTTCTATCTCGTAAACTTCCACGCCTTTGGCTACTTTCAAGACTTCGTGGGTAGTCGATTCGGTTCCGGTCGCAATATCGAGCTCGTCGTGGAGTACCGATATTTGCGTGGTCTCTGTCATGCGGCGCAAGAAGAGGACAACGGCCAACAATAGCCCGATTTCGATGGCGATCGTAAGATTGAATATAACGGTAAGCAGGAAGGTGATGATGAGTACCGACACGTCCGATTTTGGATTTTTCAGCAAGGAACGTACCGTGCGCCAACCGCTCATGTTATAGGAAACGACGATCAATACACCGGCGAGGCACGACATGGGCACGAGCTTGATAAGCGGCATAAGGAACAGGAATATCAACAAAAGGACGATAGCGTGTATTATACCGGCAATGGGGGTACGCCCGCCGTTGTTGATATTGGTCATGGTACGGGCAATGGCTCCGGTGACAGGGATTCCCCCGAAGAAAGGAACCACGATATTGGCTGCTCCCTGTGCGATAAGCTCGGTATTGGAGTTGGTTTTGTCGCCGGTTACACCGTCGGCGACGGTGGCCGATAGCAGGGACTCTATGGCTCCCAATACGGCGATGGTAAATGCCGGAGAGAGTAATTGGTTTATCGTCTCCATATTGATATTCAGAGCTTGCGGCTCGGGAACTTCATTGCTGATGTTAAAACGGTCTCCGATGGTTTCTATTCCTTCGATTCCCCAAAGACGTTCGAGCACATAGACGAGCACGGTCATGAGAATAATCGCCATGAGGGAGCCCGGTATTTTGTTGGAGATACGGGGAGTGTAGGCAATGATGAGAATACTGAGTATTCCTATACCCAGCGACCAGAAATTGGTGGTCTCGATGTGCTGGAAGTAAGCGACCCACTTGGATATGAAATCGGCGGGGACGCTGTCCATCGATAATCCGAGCAGGTCTTTTATCTGTGTGGCGAAAATGGTAAGCGCGATACCGCTGGTAAATCCCACGACAATGGGGTAGGGAATGAACTTAATGATGGTTCCCAAGCGGAAGCAGCCCATCAAGACCAATATCAAACCGGCCATGAAAGTGGCTATCGCCAGTCCTTCCAATCCGTAGGCTTGTATAATGCCGTACACGATAACGATAAATGCTCCGGTAGGCCCGCCTATTTGCACGCTGTTCCCGCCTAAGAAAGAGACGATGAATCCGCCGATAATGGCGGTGATGAGACCTTTTTCGGGAGATACGCCCGAGGCGATACCGAAAGCGATAGCCAAAGGCAGAGCGACGATACCGACGATGATACCGGCCATGAGGTCTTTCGTAAATTTTTCTTTGGAATAGCTTGCCAGCGAAGCGAGAAACTTCGGGTGAAAATCTAATGTACTTTTCATCATTTTACCTATTTTATACCTATTATTCGAAGAGCCCGATTTCGACATCGGGGTTCAACAAATTAATAACCTCTCTAATCGGTCGGGTGACCGATTTGAAAAAACGCAGCAAAATTAACTATTTTTTATGGTTAAAGCCAGTATTTGCCGAAAAAATAAAAAAAATAATAAAGAGAAAATACCACCCGGATATTGGGTAATGGTATTTTCTCTTTATCGAATAGTGCGGTGGTACGCTTAGTAGATAACCAACAATCCTATTTTTCCCGTATCGTTCGAATGGATTACATAAGTACCGGCTGTCAGGGCGTCGGTAGAAATCGTTTCGTTTTCATTTCGGAGGGTTTGCCTGTCGAGCAACATACCGTTCACCGAATAGATTTCGAATATTCCCGAACAACCGGCGTTTACACGTTCTCCCTGTTTTACAGGATTGGGCGAGAACAACATACAACGTCCTTTGAGGGAAGCAATTCCCGATGTCGTGTTTTCTACTAATGCGAGTGTGTTTGTGCTTTGTGCCAGATTGATCAGCGGACTTTCGTTGCTTAAAGGAGCATAGATTTCCAAGCTCGACCGTAACATTTTGCCTTCGGCCACGGCGGCGATTTCTTTATCGTTCATACCCGAACGCCAGAAGAACAGTTGGCGATAGTCTGCCTTATCGGGCGCATTACTCCCGCCTAAGGCAAATTTCGTTGCTACGAGCTTTTCGGAAAGCTCTCCGCATTTTACGCCGTTCACATACAGTTGGGTCATTCCCCACGCATAATAGTGCGTCAAGGATATACATAACCATTCGTCATTCGCCGAGGTGGTCGATGTGATTTGTCCGTCCGATGGCGATTCGTAAACGATATTTCCGTTTTCGTCGATTTTAATATTACCCGTGCCGTTTTCGGTCTCGAACGAGGCGAGAGTTCCGGCAGAAGAGGCTTTCACTTCAAATGAAAGGGTGAAGGGGTGAACGATATTTTCCGGTACAAATTCGATGTGTTGTGTAGCGGACGCTTTGCCCAAAGCATAGGCGGTGCTTTCTTGTCGTTGCGGAATGGTTTTCCCGGCATCCAGAGCATCGAAGAGTGACGGTACTATGGCGTAGGACATTTCCCGATGTCCGTCCGAATTGGGGTGTGCTCCATCGCTTTCAATCGCTTTGACCCAGCGTCCTGCTCCGTCGTCGACAGCTCCCAGCATATTTACCGAAGGTACTTCCCATTGCTGTATGGTCAGGTTTAGGTTTTTCAAAATCTCATAATCGGATTCGTTGAATCCTCCGTTGGCATAGTTACTTGCCATGACCGGCACGATACCTACGGAGTCGGCTTGGCGAATCAATTGTTTCATGCCTTTCTCGTAATTTTTCGCGGCTTGGTCGGTTTGAGTGCCGTTGTTCCGTTCATTGCCGAGCGACAACCCGTAGAACACGTAGCGTCCGCAATCCCGTAATAGGTCTCGTTCCCAACGGTCGAGTACCATTTGGGTCGTATTCCCGCCGATGGAGATGTTCGAGGTGGTCCAGTCTTTGCCGATGTTTTCTTGTTTACGTTGTTTCAGCAGGTCGGTATATATGTAGGCGTATCCGTAATCGTTTGTCGCTCCTGTTCCATAGCAGACAGAGGATCCCATGAATGATATTTTGTATTCGTCGATTTCCTTACACGATTCGGGATAGGGTTTTTCGATGTCGGGTTTTTCCATAGTCTGGTCGGTTTCATGTATTTCTATCTTATCGATGTTGGGCCCGTCGTACCGGCATGATTCGGTGAACGAAATCGTGTTCAGCCCTTTGTCCAACCAAACCAATACCGATGTTTCTGCCGTGGGCAGTTGATCCCATTTGCCTTCGGACTTGTTTACATTGATATAGGTTTTTGCATAGTTGTTGATTTGGATATCCAAAGGACGTCCTGTGGGGTCGTTTGTAAAGATTTTCAATTCATACGGCCCTTCCTCGGGTATATCGACGCACGTGAATTGCAGGTAGGAATTACTCTTGTTGTTGAAGTCTCCCACGTAGCGACCATTGGACATACCTTCCAGATTTTTTACTTTCAAGGCTCCATATAAATGGGCGTATTCGGCTTCCAATGTTATAGGAAAACCTTCTTGGGGTACAGGCAGGGGAGATTCCGAGGTTTCCAGTATTTCGAATTTATCCAAATTCGGACCTCCTGATGTCGTGGGATAGGGCGTTATTTTTATGGTATTCGTCCCGGCAGCCAAGTAAATCAGCACCTTGGCCGTTTCGGCGGGGGGAGTATCCCATTTCGCCGTTCCGTTAACGGTACATTCTACCTCTGGATAATTGTTTACTTTTACAGTGAATCGACGTACACCGTTGCAGTTGAAATAAGTTTTGAATTCATAGGTTCCGGCTTTTTCCATCGTCACATTGTGGAAGAAAAGGTAACTACCCCGGTCGTTTCCTCCCACGTATTTCCCGTTGGAGAAACCATCGCCCGATTTAACTCTCGCCGGTGAATGAATGGAGTCGGCGTTTTCGGCTTCTAAAACCAAAATAGGACTTTGAGCACATAGCCCGAATACCGATAATAAAAAGAATAGTGAGAATTTGATTTTTTTCATGGAGTTAAAATAGTTTCTCATGTCGATAATATTTTTAAGGATTCACATATTATGACACCAAAAACGTCGTGTACCCTTATACCGAATCGGGAATTTTTTGTTGTTGTCCGTCGAGACTCGATGATGGCGAAAGTGTATTTTTCTTTCCGGGTTTCGATTCCTCCTTTGTCTCTTTCTCTGTTTTTATGGTTGTCGCGGTTTGATCGTCACTTGTTTACCGGAAAAGTTGCGGGTAATTATAAATGGAACACCCCCTTTGTGGTTCATTTATTGAACACAAAGGGGGTGGGTATGGGTGATTCGCTCACTGGCGTGTTATATCTTTTTTGTATAGGCTCGGCGGCGTTTGTGTTGTTGCCGTTCGAAATATTGCCATTGGGATTGTACTTTCTCGTTCATTTCGAGTTCGGGATTGCTCTCGGCATATTTGTAACCGTTTTGAATGAATACCGGGATAAGGTCGGAGAATAGCAACGCATTGACTCCTTTGCTTTGGTAGTCGGGACGGACAGCTACCAACAAGAGGTCAACCCCGTCGTTTTTGCCTTTGAGGGCTTTGAGCAGATGGATAAAACCGAAAGGAAACAGCCGGCCTCTCGATTTCTGTAAGGCTTTCGACAAAGAAGGAATGGCAATACCCACGGCAATCAAATCGTCTTGCTCGTCGACAATGGCTGTTACGTTTTCGAGCCGTAATAACGGAATGTACATTTTTACATAATAGTCGATTTGTCGTTGAGACAGTGTCGAATATCCATATAAATCGGCATAGGCGTTGTTGATTAGGTCGAAAATTTTTTGACCGTAATTGCCTTTGTATACGTCGGATGCGCTTTTGAATTTCAGAATTCGCAGATTGTACTTTCGTTGTACGATGTCGCTAATGCGTTGATGTTTTTCGGGTACGCATTCGGGTACTTTTATTTTGTATTCCACCCAATCTATCGCTTTTTCGTAGCCCATGCTTTCGATGTGTTGCGGGTAGTATGGATAGTTGTAGATGGCAGACATCGTGCTTAGTTGGTCGAACCCTTCGACGAGTGTTCCTTCGGGATCCATGTCGGTAAAACCGAGCGGCCCGTGTATTTCGGTCATGCCTTTTGATTTTGCCCACTTTTCGACGGCATTGAAAAGCGCTTTGCTGACTTCTTTGTCGTCGATGAAATCGACAAATCCGAAGCGTCCGGCTTTTTCCCCGGACTTTTCATTCGCTTTGTGGTTGATGATTCCGGCAATTCGGCCGACGGGTTCCCCGTCTTTATAGGCCATGTAGTAAACCGATTCGCAGAAGTCGAACGCCGGATTGTTTTTCGAATTCAAGGTTCCTACTTCGTCCAGAACCAGAGCCGGTACATAGTATTCGTTTCCTTTGTATAAATTTATCGGGAACTTTGCGAACTTTTTCAAACCGCGAGTTCCTGATATTTCCTGAATAGTGATTGACATGATGTTTATAATTTCAGCAATTTGTTCTCGGTTGTTATTCCTTTATTCCGTATGCCAAATCTCCGGCATCGCCAAGTCCCGGAACGATGTAGGAGTGTTCGTCTAATTTATCGTCGATCGCTCCTACCCATATTGTCGTGTTTTCGGGGAAGTGGTCTTTCACGTAATCGATCGCTTGCCGGCTTGCGATTACCGATGCGATGTGTATGTCTTTGGGTGTGCCTTTGGTGAGCAGGGCTTTGTAGGATAGCTCCATAGATCCGCCTGTCGCCAGCATGGGATCTGTGAGTACCAATACTTTACCATCGATTCGCGGTGAAGCGATATACTCGATAAAGATGTCGAAATTCAGCTTGTCTTTATATTTCCGGTAAGCCGAGACAAATGCATTTTCGGCATCGTCGAGGCAACTGAGGAATCCCTGATGAAAAGGCAGACCTGCCCGAAGAATAGTGGCCAGTACAACTGTATCGTCGGGAAGATTGACATGGGCCGTTCCCAGCGGTGTTTTTACTTTTTTCTCGGAGTAATGGAGCCGGTGACTTATTTCGTAAGCCATTATTTCGCCTATTCTTTCGAGGTTTCGCCGGAATCTGATTCGGTCGGTTTGAATATTTACATCTCTTAATTCGGCCATAAATCGGTTTATTACCGAGTTTTTTTCCGCAAAATTGATTACTTCCATATTTTGTGTTTTTTGCCGAAGAGCAAAAGTACGTATAAATTTTGTTTTGGAAAATTATAGATTGTTTTTTCTTTTGTTTTGTTCTTTAAAAAGGGAAGAAACAGACCTTTTTGCTATCTTGGCATAGCGATTGAGGGTGTGTTTGTAATAAATACAAACAATTAGCGAAAATTTTCTTTAATTAAATCGTTACTTGTAGAATTTGTTTTTAATTTTGCAGTCGGTTTTCATGGATTAAGAAAAAAGAGAAATATTTTATAAACCATTAAATTTCAAAAACAATGGCAACATTAGATTTAAGCAAGTATGGTATTAAGGATGTAAAAGAGATTTTACACAATCCTTCTTACGAAGTTCTGTTTGAGGAAGAAACCAAAGCAGGATTGGAAGGTTATGAAAGAGGTCAGGTGACTGAACTCGGTGCTGTGAATGTAATGACAGGTATTTATACCGGTCGTTCTCCTAAGGATAAATTCTTTGTGATGAATGAAGCCAGCAAAGATACTATCTGGTGGACTACCGATGAATATAAGAACGACAACAAGCCTTGCTCGGAAGCAGCTTGGGCCGATTTGAAAGCCAAAGCCGTTAAAGAACTTTCGGGAAAGAGATTGTTCGTAATGGATACTTTCTGCGGCGCTAACCCCGCTACTCGTTTGAAAGTTCGTTTCATCATGGAGGTTGCATGGCAAGCTCACTTCGTGAAGAACATGTTTATCCGTCCTACCGATGAAGAGTTGGCTAACTACGGCGAACCCGATTTCGTATCGTTCAACGCAGCCAAAGCGAAAGTAGACAACTACAAAGAGCTGGGTCTGAACTCTGAAACTGCTACCGTTTTCAACTTGAAGACTAACGAACAAGTTATCTTGAATACTTGGTACGGCGGTGAGATGAAGAAAGGTATCTTCTCAATCATGAACTATCTGAATCCTTTGAAAGGTATGGCTTCGATGCACTGCTCGGCCAACACCGATAAAGAAGGTAAGAGCACAGCTATCTTCTTCGGTCTTTCCGGAACGGGGAAAACTACTTTGTCTACCGACCCGAAACGTTTGCTTATCGGTGACGACGAACACGGTTGGGACAACGACGGTGTGTTCAACTACGAAGGCGGTTGCTATGCCAAAGTTATCAACTTGGATAAAGAAAGCGAACCCGATATTTACAATGCCATTACGCGTGACGCTCTTCTCGAAAACGTTACGGTTGATGCCAACGGAAAGATCGATTTCGCAGATAAGAGCGTAACGGAAAATACTCGTGTATCTTATCCTATTTATCATATCAAGAATATCGTAGAACCGGTATCGAAAGGTCCTCACGCTAAACAAGTAATCTTCTTGTCGGCCGATGCATTCGGTGTTCTTCCTCCGGTTTCTATCTTGAACGCAGAACAAACCAAATACTATTTCTTGTCTGGTTTCACCGCTAAATTGGCCGGAACAGAACGCGGTATTACCGAACCGACTCCTACTTTCTCGGCTTGCTTCGGAGCTGCATTCTTGTCATTGCATCCGACCAAATATGCCGAAGAGCTGGTTAAGAAAATGGAAATGGTAGGCGCTAAGGCTTATTTGGTGAACACCGGTTGGAACGGTACGGGCAAACGTATCTCTATCCGCGATACTCGTGGTATTATCGATGCTATTCTCGATGGCTCTATCGACAAAGCTCCGACAAAGGTTATTCCTTATTTCGACTTCGTTGTTCCTACTGAGTTGCCGGGTGTGGACAAAAATATCCTCGATCCTCGTGATACTTATGCTAATGCTGCCGATTGGGAAGTTAAAGCTAAGGATTTGGCCGCTCGTTTCATCAAGAACTTCTCTAAATTCGAAGGTAATGCCGCCGGTAAGGCTTTGGTTGCTGCCGGTCCGAAATTGTAATCGTACACGATTTGACTCTATACGCAACAGGCCGCTTCGTCGAAGCGGCCTGTTGTTTTTTTTGTGATGGTCCGGTGGATTTTCAATAACGATGAAAGTATTGTCTTCTGCTGTGTCTCGTGGTGTTACAAGGTGGGTATAATAGTGTATAAAACTTTTTTTGGAAAATCGACGGGGCTGTTTCGATGAATCCCTTACTTCTCTATATTTTCCATGTGGAAAACAGACCATAGTGCTATGGGATATGGCAAGGGAAAGGTTGAGATGCTTATACTTATTTTGTTGAGGGCTATTTTGTTAGTCGGTTGGTAGTTTCCAACTTCTCCCCTGCTTCGATTTTCAATCGGAGATAGGGGACGCCGCAGGAGTGAATCCTACGGAGAGGGGTTAAATCTAAGAAGCTGTTTTAAATTTATAGAGAAATAATATTATCATTGCAAGCAGGTATGTTCCGGCCATATTGAGCCCCTGTCTCGCATCTTGAACCCCTTGATTTTTGTCAATAAGCCCGCTATTGACTGCCTATCTCGGACTCCAATCAGCTTCAACATAGGTCTCAATCTGTCTTGGAATAAATTTAAAACAGCTTCTTAGATTTTGAGATTTTTTTTACAGGGAATTTAACCCCCTCGCCCTGCGGGCACTCCCCCTATATCGCTGCGCGACACAGAGGGAGAGGTTGCTGCTCCCTGTTATTTTTGTTGTTGCCGGTATTTTCTAACCCCTCCGTCCTACGGACACCTTTCCTATATGGCTGACGCCACACCCCGCAATGCTACGGGACACGGCAAGGGAGGAGGTTAAGAGTGTACAGGGGAGAGAAAAGGGAAAGAATACACACAAAGCACCGAAGGAGTAAAAACAGAGGAGGTTAAATATAGCTCGACTTTTCCATGTACTTCTTTCCGCTTTTATCGGGCGGTGAAGATGCCGGTTTACAACTTCACTTTCTTTATCTTACCCTTACTTTCGTTGTGCATACGGTCTACCGCGGTCACCACATATACATATTGGCGGGTTCCGTGTTTATAAGGGAGCAAAAATTTCGTGTCCCGAGTAATGGCTACGAGATGGGATGCATCACATAAACAAATGTCTTCGCTGGGTGCAAAACGATAGACACAGAAATAAATTTGCTTCTGCATCTCATCGTCGGTTTTCTTTCTTTTCCACTGCAATTCGTATCCCTCGGGAGTCCATTTTGCCTTCAAACCCTTCACCTCGTCGGGAGCCTTGCTGTCGATAAACGTATAGGCCGGGATAAGGGAGGGAACCGCATGGTAATATCCCTTCAAGTCATCGGCTATGCCTTTATAATTTTCCAACAAGGAATAGCCCGGCCAGAAACAGTTCCCGCCTACATGGTCGAGATAACGACTCAACTGCATTTTATGGTTCAGTTGCGTGTATATGGGATTCACGTCGGTAGCATTCATCGTACGTGCCACGTCCTGACCGATGTAGAGATGACGTCCGTTGGCATGATTGTTCCACCAATAAATCAGTGTCTCGACGCATGCGGCCTGATGACCTATCTCCCAATAAAGTTGCGGTAACATGTAATCGACCCAACCGTTGCGAGTCCACAATAACACATCGGCATAGAGCTGGTCGTAGTTTTGCAACCCGTTCGTCGCACTGCCGTCCGGGTCGCTCTTTTGATTCCGGTAAATACCGAACGGGCTGATACCGAATCGCACCCACGGTTTACGCGATTTGATAATCTCGTGCAGTTCCTTAATCAATGCATTGACATTCTCCCGACGCCAATCGCCACGATCCATACCGTTACCGTACCGGGCATAACTGTTTTCATCGGGGAACTCGCTGCCTGCTATCGGATAAGGATAAAAATAGTCGTCCATGTGAATGGCATCTACATCGTATCGCGACACAATATCGTCGACTACCCGACCGATGAACCGGCGGCACTCCGGTAACCCCGGATCGAAATAGAGCTGCCGGCCATACCGAACGAACCATTCGGGGTGTTTATGATAGATGTGCGATGCGGCGAGCGGCTCATCGGCATTAGTTCCCACCCGATAAGGGTTGAGCCACGCATGCAACTCCATGTTGCGGGCATGACATTGCTCGATCATATATTGCAACGGGTCCCACAACGGTTCGGGAGCCACGCCTTGCTTCCCGGTCAGATACTTGCTCCACGGTTCAAGCTCCGAACGATAAAAGGCATCGGCCGTCGGGCGCACTTGAAAAATAACCGCATTGATACCGATATACTGCAAACTATCCAACATTTGGTCGAAATAGTCTTGCATCGCATCCCGATTCATCTCCATGTAGCGACTCTGACCTACCGTGTGAATCCATGCGCCGCGAAATTCTCGTTTCGGGTGTTCTGCACCCTGCGACACCATTCCGCTTAAAAAGGAAAACAATAATAGTGATAAATAAATTTTAAGTTTCATTGTATTGATTTTTGTTTTATGAGACAAAAATAGTGCAAGGCAGGGAGATAACCAAATTTATTTGTTTCTGTGTTCGTTCATATTATCTTTGTCACTACGAATATAGGAAGCAAATCGAAAATGCAATTTCCGTTTGTCTCTGCACTTACCTTTCACTATCTTTGCAATATGCGAGAATAAGTCGAGTCGGGTATGAAAAAATGAGGTTGGTTTTATCCGACTCGTTTTTTACTCTGCATGCACAACGTGCAAAATATAGATACGATATGGATATTATATGGATTATTGTAGGAGCGATATGTTTGCTCGTCGGGTTAGCGGGTTGCTTTCTTCCGGCACTTCCGGGTCCTCCGCTCTCTTATGTGGGCATGATACTTCTTCATCTCACCGACAAGGTGCAGTTTACTGCGACACAGCTCATCGTCTGGGCCATATTGGTCATTATTGTACAAGTACTCGATTACCTCACACCTCTCATCGGCACGAAATACAGCGGAGGTAGCAAATGGGGGAACCGGGGCTGTATAGCGGGAACCGTCATCGGCATATTCCTCTTCCCTCCATGGGGCATTATTTTCGGTCCTCTCGTGGGAGCCGTCATTGGCGAACTGTTGGGTGGCAAACTCACACACGAAGCTCTCAAAGCCGGGCTGGGCGCTTTTGTAGGATTTCTCTTGGGGGTAATTTTAAAGGTATCGCTCTGCGGTTATTTCGTGGTTGTCTTCATCTCTGCTCTATTCTGATTTCTTTTTCCCTCTCTTTCTCCCATAAGTCGGGAAGGACTTCCACTGCCCATTGCTGGCAAGTCAAGGGAAGCCTTATTTTGAAATGAAAAGTACTACCTAAACCACTTCTCCTTATCGTACCTTGCAGCATTGCAGACATTTCACATACCTCCCTCGTGTTTTGCTGTGCAAAATATAGGGAAGGAGTGAAAGGAATATCTTTCTCTGTCATACCTTATGACAGAGAAAGAGTTTAGTCATTTTCCCCTGTTTCATAGAAAAAATGGATTTTACCCCATTCTCCTTATTCCTGCTTACAGTTGGGCAGGGAGGGGGATAACAGATTTTTAAACTCCTGCATACCTTGCGTTGTAAAACACAAAAGAGGAGGTTTGGATATTTTTCCGTGATAGCAGCGAACCGGGAAAAATTTAAAATGTAGAGGATTCTATACTGATATTCCTAAAATAGTGTTTATATTTGTAACTGTTGTAGCTACAACATACATATTTTATTGAAGCGTTTCGTTTTATCCTAACCTTGAAAACGACCAATTTTTAGCAGAAGGATAAACGGCACAAACGTTCATGCAGGCGTGTGCGCATTCATTGCTTAGGCAATGTTGTCATACAGCATGCGTGGGTTAGCTGTTTATTTCTGCGTGGTTACTTGGTCGTACCTCAAGGTTGATAAATTGACAGGTTCCCACGCTTTTCTATTTTAAAAACGCCATTCCGAAGGGGAACAGGAAGGCAAAAATTGTTCATTATCATGAAAAGATTATTTGCGTGTGCATTATTGTCATTGTTGTTATCCTCTTGTTATAATGCGAGAGTCTGTGTGGGAAATGTACAGAAAAACGATCCTGTCGTAAAAGTAAATTCGGTGATGAACCATCATTTGTTGTATGGTTTGATTCCTGTCGGTAACACGAAAATGGAGGCCAAAGAGTATGTGGGGGATGCCGAGAATTATGTAATTAAAAACAGTTGGACTTTCTTAGATGGTTTTCTGAATATTCTTACATGGGGTATTTACACACCTACGACCACTACTTTTTATGTACCTGTAAATGAAATGGGGAAATGAAATAAACAGGTTTGTAGATGATGTAACCTAACTTAGGCCTTTAAGAATCTTATCGATTGAGATAATCCTTTTGTCGGAATCCGAAGGTGATAGTGCCGGATAAAGACAAGAGGATTATTCGTTTTATTTTCAGTGAGGCTAATTTCTGCTTGGGGAGTAATCCATTTCCTGAGAAGAAAGACGAAAAAATTTTTTTTTCGAGCGGTATGATGATGGTTCGGTCGATAGTTCGTGGGGATTGTCCTTGTATATTTCAACCCCTCTCCTCAGAAACGGTTGTTTCTTCGGTTTCTCCCCTATTGCTTCGCTACACCCCGCAATGCTACGGGGCACGGCAAGGGAGAGGTTGATGCCCGGTTTGCTGCTGTCGCTGTTTTTTCAACCCCTCCGTCCTTCGGACACCTCCCCTATATTTTGTTTGGCAACAAAACACAGGGGAGGAGTTTAAAAGTAACCCTCTATTCATATAGACTGAGTCATAATAATGGGGAGAGAAGGGGAAAATTTTTTGCGAAAAACGTCTTTTTTGCTATCTTAGTAGCGCAAAAAGGAGGTAAAAACTATGGGGAAACGAGTATATTTAGGCTTGGGCTCGAATTTGGGGAATAAGGAGCGAATCGTGAGAAAAGCCATCGACAAGATTGGCGAACGGGTGGGAGCGGTCGTTGCCGTGTCGTCGTTCTATAAGACGGCTCCGTGGGGCTATCAATCGGTGCATACGTTCTGTAACGCTGCTATTGCAGTAGATACCGATTTATCTCCCGAAGAGGTATTATTCACCGTACAGGAAATCGAGCGGGAATTGGGTAGTAAAAAGCATCGGGAAGGAGATGGCAGTTATGTCGACCGGCTTATCGATATAGATTTACTCGACTATGACGGTTTGGTGTTGGATACTCACTCGCTGGTGTTGCCTCACCCGTATATGCACAAGCGGACTTTCGTGATGACCCCGCTTGCCGAAATAGCTCCGCAATGGGTGCACCCGGTATTGGGGAAGACGGCAACGGAGCTATTGGAAGGTTTACGGAACGAAAAGTGATTTAGCCCCAGAGTTTTATTTATATGATACGATCGGGGAAAGGCCTACAACATAGAGTGACTTTGCGTTTGCCGGTACATCTCTATTCTATGTACATTGTTTTTCGGTAAAATTGCAAATAAATTTGCTTTTGCTTTGGACTTGTACTATCTTTGTAGCCGAAAATGTGGAAGGATTTGGCTGCTTGCAACCACGGAAAAAAATGCTAAAACTGCGTTACGGGGCTTTTCGAAGCCCGTCCGGCTTTATCAAATCACCTTTGTTTTCGTGGGAATTGCGGTCTTTCTTCCTTCAATAATGTATCACTATTATTCAGGAGAGAAACCAATGAATTATTTGTTTACCTCGGAATCGGTGTCGGAAGGACACCCCGATAAAGTGGCCGACCAGATATCGGACGCTTTGCTCGACGAGTTTCTGGCGTATGACCCGAACTCGAAAGTTGCATGCGAGACCCTTGTAACGACCGGTCAGGTCGTATTGGCAGGCGAGGTTAAATCGAATGCTTATGTCGATTTGATGGAGGTTGCCCGCAGAGTGATTCACCGTATCGGATATAATAAAAGTTCGTATAAGTTCGATGCCGACTCGTGCGGTATTTTTTCGGCCATACACGAGCAGTCGGCCGATATCAATCGGGGCGTGGAGCGCGCCGAAGCGATGAGTCAGGGGGCGGGAGATCAAGGTATGATGTTCGGGTATGCTTGCAATGAGACGGATAATTATATGCCGTTGTCGCTCGATTTGTCTCACTTGTTGCTTACCGAGCTGGCCGTTATCCGCCGGGAGGCTTCGGCAATGACCTATCTGCGCAAGGGGAAGGTGACTTCGTATTTGCGTCCCGACTCCAAATCGCAAGTAACCATCGAATATAATGAACGGAACGAACCTGTGCGGGTGCATACGATCGTATTGTCGACCCAGCACGACGAATTCGTGACTCCGGCCGACGACTCGAAAGAAGCTCAGGAAGCGGCCGACCGGGAGATGTTGCAGACGATTTACAACGATGTGAAACAGGTGTTGTTACCTCGTGTTATCGCACAACTGCCCGAACGGGTACGAACCTTGTTCGACGACCAGTTGATTTTATTAGTGAATCCTACCGGCAAATTCGTTATCGGCGGGCCTCACGGGGATACGGGATTGACGGGTCGCAAGATTATCGTCGACACGTATGGCGGCAAAGGTGGTCACGGAGGTGGCGCATTTTCGGGAAAAGATCCCTCGAAGGTAGACCGTTCGGCCGCATACGCCGCTCGTCATATTGCCAAGAATTTGGTAGCGGCAGGGGTGTCGGACGAGATTCTGGTGCAGGTGTCGTACGCCATAGGAGTCGCCGAACCGGTGAGTGTTTATGTGAATACTTACGGTAAATCGCACGTGTCGATGAGCGATGCCGAGATAGCCCGACGGGTGTGCGAGATTTTCGACATGCGTCCGAAAGCTATCGAGGAACGTTTGAAGTTACGTAATCCTATTTATGAGGAGACGGCGGCTTACGGTCACATGGGAAGAAAACCGCAAACTGTCGTGAAGACATTCAAATCGCATTATAACCCCGAACCGATCGTTCGTGAGGTAGAGCTGTTCACTTGGGAGAAACTTGATTATGTCGAAGTCGTGAAAAAGGCTTTCGGAATGGCATGATGAGGATTCGAGCGATCGTATGTGCCGGTTTTGCCACGGTGATATGATTCCTTGATAATGGGATATTCATGGGAAATATTATATGACTATGAATTATATAGATATAGATAGTTCGCAGCATGAGCTTTACGACTCGTGGCGGAAATTGTATACTGTCAGTTTCCCTATCTTCGAGCAGCGGACGCAAGAGCAGCAGGAAAAAGCGTTCTCGTGTGCCGATTATCATTTGGTAGGGTATAGCGAAGGGGATATGTTTGTCGGATTTATCTCCTATTGGGAGTTTAGCAGTTATAGGTATATAGAGCATTTCGCAGTGCATCAAGGATTACGAGGACGGGGGTATGGAAGTGAAATTTTGAATGCGTTTCTCCGCTCGACCTCTAAAATTGTTTTGCTGGAAATCGATCCTGTCGTTGATTCTGTTTCGAGAGCTCGTTTGAGATTTTACCGAAAGTGCGGCTTCCATGAGAACCCTTTTGCCCATACGCATCCTCCCTATCGGGAGGGTTATCCGCCTCATTCGTTGGTTGTGCTTACATCTCCCCGGTCTATAACAGAAAATGAGTACCGGATTTTTAGCACGGACTTGACTGAGGTCGTGATGCAACAAGGATAAAATTTCGAGTCCTTTTGTTCGGAGGAGTATAAAAAAGGTGTATTCAAAGAGCGGGGCTTGTAAATCGTACAAGCCCCGCTCTTTGAATATATTGTGTTTCGATTAGGAATGATGTGTTGCCCTATTGCACGGAGGCTATAAGGAGGATCTGTCGATTAGTGGGGATATCGGTTCAATCGGAAATCAGAGGGGATTGTCTTTTTATATTTCTACCCCTATATAATCTTTTTAACCTCCTCGCCCTGCGGGTACTCCCCCTATATTCCTTACAGGAACACAGAGGGAGAGGGATATTCTCGATATAAACTGATTGATGTGATGTCTTTTCAACCCCTCCGTCCTTCGGACACCTCCCCTATATTTTGCTGTGCAAAACACAGGGGAGGAGGTGAATCCCCATAAATCTCCGAAGAGGTAAAAACTGTTAATGTGATACTTTCAATCCTCTCCCTCTGCTCATCGTAGATGAGATAGGGGGAGTGCCCGCAGGGCGAAGGGGTTGAACTCTACAACCAAATGATCTTTTTCAACCCTTCTCCTTAGAAACTATTGTTTCTTCGGTGTCTCCTCTATATGGCTAACATAGTACCCCGTAATACTATGGGACACGGCAGGGGAGGAGTAGTACGCTTTGTACAGAAATTTAAGCAAGAATCAACTTTTCACCGAAAAGTCCGGAATGTGTTTGTTGACAAGTGGTTCATCGCTAAAATTCATGCCTACCCTACGGATTTTCTACTGAACTGAAAAAACTATGTGTGAAGGAGGAATCAGTAATTGCTGAAATTCTGGGGTTTGATGACGAACCCTACTCTCAGGCGAGAATGGAATTTGTTATAGTCGAGCAGTCCTTCGCCGTAACCGTTGTAATATTGTATAAAGAAATATTGGTTTTCGTTGGGGAATAAGCGGGCATTCAGTTCGATAACGGTGTTGAAATTGAAATTCCAGCCGCTCCGCTTGGTGAGAATAACGGTAGCCCCGAACCGACGATTGTCGCTTATGTAACTGCCTGCTAATTGAAAAATACCGCAGTATTTGAGGATATCCCGGTTGTTCCCGCTGTCGATGATAGGTATCCATGTTTTGAATTGAAGTTCTACATTGCGATCTACGGCGAGCGCACCCATAAACGAGATTTTATTCCAACTGCGAGACCAAATGCTGTCTTTCCCGTTCGATTCATGTTCGATCAGGAGCGAGACTTGTCCGATAAGTCTATTTCGATGTATGACCAGATGCGATAGCCCTATGCCGGGATTGAAGTTGAGATCGTACATCGGGAGAGATTCTTGAAAGACATTCCAAAATGCTTTTTGCGTATAGGTTATAAAGAGGTAGGTGTCGAATGGAAGTTTACTTTTTGTAAGTCTCTGGCTGATGCTTAGTTGGAATTTTACATCGGAATTTTTATTGGTCGGTTTGCTCCCGATGGTCGTACCCCCGATGAAGTAGTTGTCTTTGTATAGTGAAAAATAAGGTCTTTTGTCCAGCTCTTTGCGCACGCTGTCGGGATTGTATCGGGGAACATCGTTTCGGATTTGGGTAAAACCCGGAATGCAGAGCAGAACTATCAGCAGTAAGATAAACAATCGTTTCATATACAAATATAACAAATGGTGGGAGAAATGAAAAATGAACTTGTTCATTTTTTTATTTCGAACCGCATCTATATCCGATACATTCCGATATAGATAATTGTGCAAATATATGCTATATCGGCTTTATTTTATAGGTAAAAAGGTCGTTCTTTTTCGCCGGTTTTTCCATTGTTGTCGGGTTTTATACTTTGTTTTGCCCGGATATTGTTTTGCTCCTCCCGTAAAATCCAGTACATTTGCAAGAAATGAAAATGTTTTTTGCATGAATAAAATAGGTGCGGTACTGTGTATTTGTGTCCTTTTGCTGTCGGGTTGCGGCGGCAAGGATAACGAGTTTGTCGTGGAGGGAACTATCAATAATTTAGGAGGACGCCCTATTTATGCCGTTTATAGTCTTGAAAACGGCATTGTCGTAGATACTCTCCGTCCGCAGAATGGTTTTATCACATTCAAAAACTCGGCTTCGGAACTTATTCCCATACAGTTTTATTATTTCGATAAAACGTCCTTGACCAAGATATATGTGCAGAACGGCGACCGGATAGAATTGTCGGGCGACGGGCAGGATCCTTTCGGGTTGAGAGTGAAAGGAAGTTCTCTAAATAAGGATTTGTTTAAGTTCAATCAAGAGAATAAAGAGTTGTTGCAGTCTTGGTCGGCAGAAAGGAACATTTCGGCATCGGGAATGAGAACCCGGCGATACGAGCAGTTGAGCAAGGAGCTGCAAGGCGTTGTGGCAAAGTATGTAGGCGAACATAAAGATTCGCCCGTGAGCGCTATTTTGTTAGATGATTATGTATTGGGAAGGGTGAGCGATGCGTTTTGCGATTCGTTGATCGGTTTGTTGGACGACCGTGTACTGTCGGCTCCGCCGGCCACAGCATTGGAAATGTATCGACAATTTGAAACCATACAGAAGAGTGACACCGTATTGCCTTATTTATCATTGACTACGGTGGCCGATACGACCGAATTGCTGAATCCCCGAGAAGCCCAAGCGACCCTGCTTTGTTTTTGGGCTGCCGAGACACCCGGAACACAGAGGTACAGCGGCTTTTTAAGGGAGATAGCAGAACGATACGATTCGTTGGTGCGGGTCGTGGAAATTTCGCTGGATAGGGACAGCGCCGTATGGAAGGAGCGAATCGAGGCCGATTCGGCCGTATGGGCCCGGCGGTGGGCGAAAGGCGGTTATCTTTATCCGGGGGTGAAAGAGCTTCATATCCAAAGCATACCTTATCTGTTGGTCGCCGATTCTTTGGGGCGGATTGTCGCCAGAGGGCTTTCGCCCGACTCTTCGAGAGTTTATATCGAACGTTTAGTAACACCATAACCTATTACTGCAAAATCTATTACTATGTTGGTGAAAGTTTTTGGCGCAGCCGTGCAGGGTATCGATGCTCTTGTAGTGACTATCGAGGTGAACTGTTCGCAGGGTATCCGTTTCTTTATGGTGGGATTGCCCGATGCAGCCGTGAAAGAGAGCCACGAGCGGATTGTCTCGGCCGTGGAACATAACGGTTACAGATTTCCGAGGAAACAGGTAATCGTGAACATGTCGCCTGCCGATATACGCAAAGAAGGAGCGGCGTATGATTTGCCTTTGGCTGTGGGGATTTTGGCGAGCGACGAGAAGATAGAAACGGGTAAATTGAGCGAGTATATGTTGATGGGGGAGTTGTCTCTCGACGGTTCCATTCTTCCTATCAAGGGGGCGTTGCCCATAGCTATCAAGGCAAGGGAGGAGGGCTTTAAGGGGTTGATTATTCCCAAAGCCAATGTTCGCGAGGCCGCGGTAGTCAATCATCTCGATGTGTATGGCGTAGAGAATATCACCGAGGTGATTCGTTTCCTGAACGGGGAGATCGAGCTGGAACCGACGGTGATCGATACTCGTGCGGAATTTTTCAAGGAATATACCCATTTCGATTTGGATTTCAGCGATGTCAAAGGTCAGGAGAGTGTCAAGAGGGCTTTCGAAGTAGCGGCAGCCGGCGGACATAACATCATACTCATAGGGCCTCCGGGCGCCGGAAAATCGATGATGGCGAAGCGGTTGCCTTCTATACTTCCGCCTCTCACATTGCAGGAAGCACTCGAAACTACCAAGATACATTCGGTCGCCGGACGTATGGAGCGGGGTAGTTCGCTGTTGTCGCAACGGCCGTTCCGGTCGCCGCATCATACCATATCGTCGGTAGCGTTGGTGGGCGGCGGGGCTTTTCCCCAGCCGGGTGAAATTTCATTAGCACACAACGGGGTGCTTTTTCTCGACGAGTTGCCCGAGTTTTCACGTCAAGTACTCGAAGTAATGCGCCAACCGCTCGAAGACCGCAAGATAACGATAGCACGTGCGAAATACTCGATAGAATATCCCGCCGGGGTGATGTTGGTCGCTTCGATGAATCCTTGTCCTTGCGGATATTATAACCACCCGGAGAAAGAGTGTATATGCAGTCCGGGGACGATACAACGTTATTTGGGAAAAATCTCGGGCCCTCTGCTCGATCGCATAGACATACAAGTGGAGATCGTTCCCGTCCCGTTCGAGAAAATCTCCGACACCCGTCCGGCGGAGTCGAGCGAGTCGATTCGTCAACGAGTCATTGCCGCAAGAGAAATTCAAGCCGCACGCTTCGCCGACTATCCCGGCATCTATTGCAATGCCCAAATGACTACCCGGTTATTGAACCGGTTCGCTGTCCCCGATGAGGCGGGATTGAAACGGCTGAAAGATGCGATGAACCGTTTCCACCTGTCGGCACGGGCCTACGACCGTATTTTGAAAGTGGCTCGTACCATCGCCGATTTGGAAGGTAGCGAAGGGGTACAGGTGCAACACATCAACGAAGCGGTGAATTACCGAAATCTCGACCGGGAGAATTGGGGAGATAGGTAGAAATTGTTTATCTTGCAGACCTATATTAAAGTATAGTGAAACTCAGATGTAACGATATGAAGAACATAACCGTATTTTTGGCATCCAGCGACGAGTTGAAAAACGACCGTAACAGTTTCCATTCGTTGGTGGCTTCTTTGGACGAAATTTTCGAGCCTCGGGGATATCGCATAAGGTGCAGACGTTGGGAAGATTTTTCGGCATTTTGCACTGGAACCCGTACTCAGGACGACTACAACCGCATAGTACGTGCCAGCGATATTTGTATCTGTATGTTTCACCGCAAAGCGGGAGAATACACCATAGAGGAGTTCAATCAAGCCTTAGACGAATATGTGAAGAATCAGAGTCACCCCAAGACATTTGTCTATATTCGAGCCTTGATAGAAGGTGAAATGGAAGACGAGGCATTGAAACGATTCAAGGAAGATTTGTTCGATCGGGTGGGGCATTATTGGTGCAACTATGCCACCGACGATGCCATGAAGTTGCATTTTGTCATGCAGTTGGAGCGGATCATTCCATCGGTATCGGGCAACGCTTCCGTAACCGAGGGTAACCACTTTAAGATAGAGAACGGAGTCGTTTCGCTTTACGGCCACAAGATAGCCGAACTGGACAATCTCTCTTTTGCCGCTGAGAATCCGGAATACCTTTCGTTGAAAGAGTCCATTGCCCGATTGAATACAGAGATCGCCCGACTGAGAGCGACCGGTGTCGCCGAGCTTCAACCGATAATTGATGAGAAACAAGCGGAACTATACAAGAAACGGGAAAGTCTCAACCGATTGGAGAGCCAGCTGTTCGATCTCGCTCTGTCCATCAACAAGCTGATCGGGAGCGGAACGCCGGTGAGCGAGCGCAAACGGTTGGCGATAGAGATGTTCGAGCGAGGGAACAGCAAAGGGGTCGTGGAAATTTTGAATGAAAAAGATATCGCCGCCGATGCCGCTCAGGCCCGCAAGGAGATAGAGCAAGGGAAACTACTGGTCGATTCCGGTCGGTCGCTTATCGAGGCGGGACTTCAAAAGACACGATCGTTGGCCGAGGAGTATGTTTTGCGGGCAAAGGCTTTGATGACAGACTATGCAGAGCCTCGTCGCTTCGAATTGGCTTGCCATGCCTATGAGCAGGGTATCGAGCTAATCCGAGCCAACCTTTCGGAGGAAGAGTTGGCAAAAAGTTTGTTTGAGTATGGTCATTTTTTACAGACAAACAAACGATACGATTTGGCGGAAGCTCGTTATCGAGAAAATTTAGACATCTACCAACGACTTGAGGTCATTAGTCCACAGGCCTACGAGCCGGGCTTGGCAACGACACAAAATAATTTAGGTCTTTTGTACAGCGATACTCAATGTTATGGGGAGAGCGAAGAGATGTATCTCTCTGCCGTGGAGATTTATCAACGGTTATCCGTAGTGAATCCACAGGTGTACGAGCCGTATTTGGCAACGACACAAAATAACTTAGGTCTTTTGTACAGAGATACTCAACGTTATGGGGAGAGCGAGGAGATGTATCTCTCTGCCGTGGAGATTTATCAACGGTTATCCGTAGTGAATCCACAGGTATACGAGCCGGATTTGGCGAGGGCTCAAAATAATTTAGGTCTTTTGTACAGCGATACCCAACGTTATGGGGAGAGCGAAGAGATGTATCTCTCCGCCATGGAGATTTTTCGAGAGCTTACGGTGGCTAATCCACAGGCCTACGAGCCGGATTTGGCGAGGACTCGAAATAACTTAGGTAATTTGTATAGAGATACTCAACGTTATGGGGAGAGCGAAGAGATGTATCTCTCCGCCGTGGAGATTTATCAACGGTTATCCGTAGCGAATCCACAGGTTTACGAGCCGGACTTGGCAAGGACACGAAATAATTTAGGCTGTTTGTATGACAATACCCAGCGCTACAAGGAAAGCGAGGAGATGTACCTCTCTGTTTTGACGGTTTATCAGCGGCTCACGATAGCGAATCCACAGGTTTACGAGCTGGATTTGGCGAGGACACAAAATAATTTAGGCAATTTGTACAGAGATACCCGACGTTATGAGGATAGCGAGAAGATGTACCTCTCCGCCGTGGAGATTTATCAACGGTTATCCGTAGCGAATCCACAGGTTTACGAGCCGGATTTGGCAATGACTCAAAATAACTTAGGTAATTTGTACAGAGATACCCAACGCTACAAGGAAAGCGAGGAGATGTACCTCTCTGTTTTGACGGTTTATCAGCGGCTCACGATAGCGAATCTACAGGTTTACGAGCCGGATTTGGCGAGGGCTCAAAATAATTTAGGCAATTTGTACAGAGATACCCAACGCTACAAGGAGAGCGAGGAGATGTACCTCTCCGCCGTGGAGATTTATCAACGGTTATCCGTAGCGAATCCACAGGTTTACGAACCGGATTTGGCAATGGTTCAAAATAATTTAGGTCTTTTGTACAGCGATATCCAACGTTATGAGGATAGCGAGAAGATGCACCTCTCCGCCGTGGAGATTTATAGACGACTCGCAGCGGCGAATCCACAAGTCTACGAGCCGGATTTGGCGGAGACTCAAAATGATTTAGGTATTTTGTACAGCGATACCCGGCGTTATGAGGAAAGCGAGGAGATGTATCTCTCTGCCATGGAGATTCGACGACGACTTGCTGTGGCTAATCCACAGGTTTACGAGCCGGGCTTGGCAAGGACACAATATAACTTAGGCTGTTTGTACAGCGATACCCGACGTTATGAGGAGAGCGAGAAGATGTATCTTTCCGCCATGGAAATCCGACGACGACTTGCAGTGGCGAATCCACAGGTCTACGAGCCGGATTTGGCAGATACTCAGTATAACTTAGGTTGTTTGTATTACAATATCCAACGTTATGAGGAGAGTGGGGAGATGTATCTCTCTGCCTTGAAGGTTTATCAACGGCTCACGGTAGCGGATCCACAAGTGTACGAGCCGTATTTAGTACGAGCATGCAATAACCTTTCATTCTTATTTCTCGCTCAGGGTAATTTTGAAGAAGCTGAACGGTATGCCCGTGAGGGAGCAAAATATGATTCTACTCATCATACCATTTATACAAATCTTGCGGCATCCCTTCTTTTTCAAGGTCGATATGCCGAGGCGGAAGAGATATACCTGCGATACAAGGAAGAGCTAAAAGAGGACTTTCTCTCGGATTTCGAAGATTTCTATCAACGGGGAATTATTCCCCCGGAACGGGAAGACGATGTGGAACGGATAAAAAAGCTGTTGTCGAAATAGGCAGAGACATACATTCGGTCGGGATCGCTGCGGGTGCGGATTAGGGAGTATAACGCATCATTGGATAAACGAGCCGAGTCGCTTGTATACTATACAGAAAAATAGAATTCGGATATGGAAACAAAGAAAAACACACGTTTGTTGTCATTGGATACCCTTCGGGGATTCGATATGCTTTTTATTATGGGTTTCGCCCCGTTGGTAGTCGCCTTGAATGCCTTGCACCCGACGGCGGTGGGCGATGTCATAGCGGGGCACATGCGGCACGTCCCGTGGGACGGGTTTACCCAACACGATATGATATTCCCTCTGTTCTTGTTTATCGCAGGTATATCTTTCCCGTTTTCATTGGCCAAGCAAAGGGGGAGCGGATCGAGCGACAAACACATTTACCTGAGGGTTCTCCGCCGGGGTGTCACCCTCGTTTTGCTGGGATTCTTGTATAACGGATTCTTACAGTTGAATTTCCCCGATGTGCGTTTGGCAAGCGTTTTGGGGCGTATCGGGCTGGCGTGGATGTTCGGGGCTTTCATTTACATGAGTTTGAAAAAGTCGGTACAATATGGTTTGATTGTCTTTATCTTGGTGGGTTATTGGTTGCTGTTGGCTTTTGTGCCGGCTCCCGATGCTGCGGGGGCTTCCCCTCTTTCTATCGAAGGGAATCTGGTCGGATATATCGATCGGCATTGTTTGCCGGGGAAATTGATATACGGTAATTTCGACCCGGAGGGTTTACTGAGCACGCTTCCGGCGATAGTCACGGCATTATTGGGAATTTATGCGGGGGAAATCGTCCGTTCCACCCGCTTGGGAAGCGGAGAGAGAAAGAGTTTGCTGTTGTCGGGAATCGGGGTTGTGTTGGTCGCCATAGGGCTGGTTTGGAATACCGTATTCCCGATTAACAAAATGCTTTGGAGCAGTTCGTTTACCTGTTTCGTGGGAGGACTTTCGTTCTTGTTGTTCGCTTTGTTCTATTATATCGTCGATGTGAAAGGGTGGAAATCGTGGACTCTCTTTTTCCGAGTGATAGGACTAAATTCGATAACGATTTATCTGGCGCAGCAGGTGGTAGGATTTTCTCACATGAATAAGTTTTTGTTCGGAGGTATATCCCAATGGGTGGGAGAATGTGCCGGTGAGCCTGCCGGTGCGGTCGTCCTTCGTGCAGGATATGTCGCTTGTTGCTGGTTCTTCCTTTATTTTCTGTATCGGAAAAATATTTTCCTGAAAGTATAGTTTGTCGGTGGTGAACTCGTTCCATCTCATCTACGATGAGCAGGGGGGGGAGAAGTCTTGTCTCTGTTGCTTTTACTGCTGGTATTTCTTTAACTCCTCCGTCCTACGCTATATTTTGTGTTGCAAAACACCCCGTAATGCTACGGGACACGGCAAGGGGAGGAGTATAGGAATCTTTCGATGGCATCGCTCTACTGTTTTTTCAATCCTTCTGTCCTGTGGGCATTCGTCCCATCTTATTTACGATGAGCAGGGGGAGGAGCCCTGCCTCTGCTCTTGCTGGTATTTCTTTAACCCCTCCGTCCTACGGCCACCTCCCCTATATTTTGTTTGTCAACAAAACGCAGGGGAGGAGTGTAGGAATCTTTCGATGGTATCGCTCTACTGTTTTTTCAGTCCTTCTGTCCTGTGAGTATTCGTCCCATCTCATCTACGATGAGCGGGGGAGAGGAGCCTTGCCTCTGTTGCTCTTATTGCTGGTATTTCTTTAACCCCCTCCGTCCCTACGTGCCACCTCCCCTATATTTTGCGTTGTAAAACACCCCGTAATGCTATGGGACACGGCAAGGGGAGGAGCGAAATGTTTCGAATGTTACAAGGTCTGGCGGGAGGGCTGTTTCAATAGAGAAGCATAAATCTTACTCGTCGTTTTAAGAGCTGACTTTTTGTTTTTCGAAACGCAGGGGAGAGGAGGAAACGGGGAGTGGCAGCGATGAAGAGGGGAATAGAAAAAAAATAAAAACGGTTTCTTACATTTTTTTAATTTCACAATTCCGGTCGAAAATGTTATCTTTGTTTCTCTTAAACAGGATTATTCATACGAATATAAAAGAAATATATCGTGGCCAAGGAAATTGTCGAAACTCCGCTGATGAAACAGTATATCGAGATGAAAGCCAAGCATCCCGATGCGATATTGCTTTTCAGGGTGGGAGACTTTTATGAAACGTTTTCGGACGATGCTTTGGTGGCATCGGAAATATTGGGGATTACATTGACTCGCCGGGCAAATGGAGCCGCCCAGTATGTGGAGTTGGCCGGTTTTCCCCATCATGCTCTCGATACTTACCTTCCCAAATTGGTGCGTGCCGGAAAACGGGTGGCTATTTGCGAACAGCTGGAAGACCCGAAACTGACAAAAAAATTGGTCAAGCGCGGCATTACGGAATTGGTAACACCGGGTGTGTCGATTAACGACAATATTCTCGATCACCGAGAGAATAATTTCTTGGCGGGTGTTCATTTCGGGAAAGGTAACAAAGTGGGTGTGGCTTTTCTCGATATATCGACGGGTGAGTTCTTGACCGCCGAGGGAGATTTCGACTATGTGGACAAGTTGTTGGGCAATTTCTCTCCGAAAGAGGTGCTGTTCGAACGCACGAAACGGAAATTGTTCGAGGAGCATTTCGGTTCCCGTTTTTTTACTTTCGAGTTGGACGATTGGGTTTATACCGAGGATGCCGCTTCGGATCGCTTATTACGTCACTTCGAGACGAAAAATCTCAAAGGTTTCGGAATTCACAATATGCCCAACGCCATTATCGCCGCGGGGTCTCTGCTTCATTATTTGGATATTACGCAGCATACGCAGATTTCGCACATTACATCGCTGTCTCGTATCGAGGAGGAGCGGTATGTGCGATTGGATAAATTCACGGTGCGGAGTCTCGAATTGCTTTCTCCGATGAACGAAGGGGGAAAGAGCCTGCTCGACGTGATAGACCGGACTGTCACCCCGATGGGGGCACGTATGCTCAAACGGTGGGTTGTCTTTCCGTTGAAAGATGTGAAGCCTATCGAGGATCGGTTGAACGGAGTGGAGTTCTTTTTCCGTCACCCCGAAGTTAGGGAGGTTATCGATCCGCAACTCGATACGATAGGCGATATGGAACGCCTCATTTCGAAAGTAGCGGTGGGGCGTATTTCGCCTCGCGAGGTGGTTCAGTTGAAGGTGGCATTGTCGGCGATAGAGCCTATCAAGGCTGTTTGCGAGCAGAGCGATGAACCTGTATTGCAACGTATCGGGGAGCAACTGAATTGCTGTACGATCATCAGGGACCGAATCGAGCATGAAATTAATCCCGATGCGCCCAATTTGGTGAATCGGGGAGGAATTATCCGCAAGGGGGTGAACGACGAACTCGACGAGTTGCGAGAAATTTCCTATTCGGGGAAAGACTATTTGTTGCACGTGCAGCAGCGCGAGAGTGAGAAAACGGGTATTCCCAGCTTGAAAATCGGGTATAACAACGTATTCGGGTATTACATCGAAGTGCGCAATACTCACAAGGACAAGGTTCCTTCCGATTGGATCAGAAAGCAGACGTTGGTGAGCGCAGAGCGTTATATCACCCAAGAGTTGAAAGAATACGAGGAGAAGATTTTGGGGGCAGAAGAGAAGATTCTTTCATTGGAAACGCAGTTGTTCAATGATTTGATTCTTGCATTGACGGAGTATATTCCTGCCATACAACTCGATTCCAATCTCATTGCGCGGCTCGACTGCTTGTTGTCGTTCGTGAAGTCGGCCGTGGAAAACCGGTATATTCGTCCCGAAGTAAACGATTCGCTGGTTATCGACATCAAGGAAGGACGTCACCCGGTTATCGAGAAACAGTTGCCACCGGGCGAACCCTACATCAGCAACAGTGTCGAGCTCGACAACGACAAGCAGCAAATCATGATGATAACGGGACCCAACATGGCCGGTAAATCGGCGTTGTTGCGCCAGACCGCTTTGATTGTTCTGATGGCTCAGATAGGAAGTTTCGTTCCGGCCGAGGCCGCTAAGATAGGGATTGTGGACAAGATTTTCACTCGTGTAGGGGCATCGGACAATATCTCGCTCGGCGAATCTACCTTTATGGTCGAGATGACCGAGGCAGCCGATATTCTCAACAATCTGTCGGAGCGGAGTTTGGTTCTGTTCGACGAGTTGGGACGGGGAACGAGTACTTACGACGGTATATCTATCGCGTGGGCTATTGTCGAGCACATACACGAACACCCCAAAGCTCGTGCCAAAACATTGTTCGCTACCCATTATCACGAGCTGAACGAAATGGAACGTACTTATAAACGCATTGTCAATTATAACGTTTCGGTAAAAGAGGTCGACAACAAGGTGATATTCTTGCGGAAATTGGTACGCGGCGGGAGTGAGCACAGTTTCGGTATCCATGTGGCGAAGCTGGCCGGTATGCCCCAGAGCATCGTCAAGCGGGCCAACCAGATTTTGAAACAGTTGGAGTCGGAGAACCGCCAGAACGGTATCGCCAAGCCTACCGCCGAAATCGCTTCGTCGAGAGGCGGCATGCAGTTGAGTTTTTTCCAACTGGACGATCCTGTGCTTTCACAGGTTCGGGACGAAATTTTACAGGTCGATATCAATAACCTTACACCGGTAGAAGCATTGAATAAACTGAACGAAATACGAAAAATAATCACCGGGAAATAGAACGGTTTGTTTATGATGAAGAGAAGCGATTTTGAAATTATGGCGCCGGTGGGTTCGTACGATTCTTTGACGGCGGCTATACAGGGAGGGGCCGATTCGGTGTACTTCGGTATCGAGGGGCTGAATATGCGAGCCCGTTCGTCGAATAATTTTACGATAGACGATTTACACGAGATCGTGCGTATTTGTAACGAGCATCACATAAAGAGTTATCTGACGGTCAATACCGTTATCTACGACGAAGATATACCTCTGTTACATCGTATTATCGATGCGGCGAAGGAGGCCGGGCTCTCGGCTATTATCGCCAGCGATGTGGCGGCTATGACCTATGCCCGCGAGATAGGGGTAGAGGTGCATTTGTCGACCCAGCTGAATATTTCCAATACCGAGGCGTTGCGATTCTATGCCCGTTTTGCCGATGTGGTGGTGCTGGCCCGGGAGTTGAATATGGAACAGGTAACCCGTATTCACGAAGCTATTTTGCGGGATCGTATCGTGGGGCCGGGCGGAGAACCGGTACGTATAGAGATGTTCTGTCACGGGGCATTGTGCATGGCTGTGTCCGGCAAATGTTATTTGAGCCTTCACGAAATGAATGCTTCGGCGAATCGGGGGGCTTGTATGCAGATTTGCCGCCGTTCATACGAAGTGAAAGACAAGGAGACCGGTAACGAGTTGGAAGTGGACAACGCTTACATCATGTCGCCGAAGGACTTGAAAACGATACATTTCCTGAACAAACTGATCGATTCGGGGGTGCGGGTATTTAAAATCGAGGGTCGCGCAAGGGGACCGGAATATGTGCGTACGGTCGTTTCGTGTTACAACGAGGCCATCGAGTCTTATTTGAACGACGACTTTACCGACGAGAAGATTGCACTGTGGGACGAACGACTCGCTACCGTCTTTAATCGAGGGTTCTGGAACGGATATTATTTAGGTCAGCGCTTGGGCGAATGGACTCATAATTATGGCTCGGGAGCCACGAAACGAAAGATATATATAGGCAAGGGTGTGAAGTATTTTTCCAACCTCGGTGTGGCCGAATTTCTCATGGAGAGCGGTTCGTTGAGCGTGGGAGACGAGATACTCGTCACCGGCCCGACGACCGGTGCGCTTATCCGCAAGGTGGAAGAGATACGAGTCGATTTGAAACCGGTACAAAAGACGGTAAAAGGAGAGCGGTTCTCGATGCGTATCGATGAGAAGATACGACCGTCGGATAAATTATTTAAATGGGTGGATAGTTCGGAACTTAATACAAAATAAAGATGTTCATGAAACGGGCGATAGTTATACTTTGTGGAATCGTATGCACCGGACAGCTTTTGGCCGCCAAGCCGGGAATCCCGGCTTATAACGATGACAGGGCTTTGATAGATAGGGGAATCTTTCTCTTTCAAGAGAAGAACTACGCGGGTTGTGCCGATGTGATGAAAGAGGCTTGTGAAGGCGATTTGTCGCCTGAGCAGCGGGAAACGGCCGACTGGTATATCGCTCTTTCGGAAGCCCGCAATTATTCGCCGCAGGCTGTACGGCGGTTAACGGATTTTTTGCGAAATTATCCGGATTCTAAACATACTTTGCAGGCTCGGTTGGCATTGGCCGATTATTATTACGACAGCCAAGATTATGCAAAAGCCTTGAAAACCTATCAGACGGTAAATGTGAGTCTGTTGACCGGCGACGAGGAGGACCGGTGGGGATATCGCACGGCATGTTCTTTGTTGAAGACCGGTAATCCCGATGCGGCGAAACCGCTGTTTCAGCTTCTAATCGGGAAAGAGAGATTTCGGACAGGAGCCACGTTCTACCTTTCGTATATACAGATGAACGAGGGAGACGATAGAGCCGCTTTAAGCGGATTTTCGAAAGTGGCGGACGACAGGAGTTTCGGATATGCCGCACGGCTGCACATGTTGCAGATTTATTTCGGGCAAAAACGTTTCGCACAGGTATTGTCCGAGGGTAAAGCGTTGTTGTCCCGTCCGTCTTCTGATGCCGACTTATACACCGAGCTTCTTCGGTTGCTCGGCGAAAGCGCTTATCAAGAAGGAGACGATAAAGCGGCGACGGAATATTTGGAAAGGTATTTGCAACGATGTCGCAAACCCGAACGCTCTTCTCTTTATGTCATGGGTGTCATGGCCTATCGCCGGGGAGAAGATAGCGAGGCGATCGATTATTTGGGGCGTGTGACCGGCGTGGACGATGCTCTTTCTCAAAATGCTTATCTTTATATCGGGCAAGCCTATTTGCGAGCGGGAGATAAAAATAATGCCCGCATGGCGTTCGAGATGGCTTCACAAGGGAATTACGACCGTCAGGTTCGGGAAACGGCGCTTTACAACTATGCGCTCTGCCTGTATGATCGCACGGCTTCGCCTTTCGATAACTCGGTGGGTGTGTTCGAACGTTTCTTGAACGAGTTTCCCGGTTCTCGCTATGCCGACAAGATTAACGACTATTTGGTAGAAGTTTACATGACGACCCGTAATTATCGGTCGGCACTGGCGTCTATCGATAAAATACGGAAGCCCGACGGGAAAATACTCGCCGCCAAGCAGCGCATTCTTTTCCAGTTGGGGACGGAGGCTTTCACCAATGCCCGTATCGCCGATGCCGAAAGTTTGTTTAGCCGGGCGATCGCTGTGGGAAACTATGATACCGATATACGGGGTAAGGCTGCGTTTTGGCTCGCCGAGTGCCAATATCGTCGGGAACAATACGACATCGCTGCCCGGAATTATTCGGCATATCTTTCTTCCAGCAAGGACAAGCGGAGCGAAATGTATTCGCTGGCTTGGTACGATTGGGCCTACTGTCAATTCAAACAGCATAACTTCTCGCAAGCCCTCGACGGTTTTTCCCGGTATGTCTCTGTACAGACCGGAGGAAATCGAAGCATGCTTGCCGATGCCTATTCCCGGATAGGCGATTGCTATTATTACGCCCGTCGGTTCGCCGATGCCGAGCAGTATTATGCCCGGGCCCAAGAGACCGATGTCGCGAACGGAGATTATGCCCTTTTTCAAAAAGCTTTCATGGCGGGATTGCAGAGGAATCACGAACGCAAAATAGAGTTGTTGGACAAATTGATTGTAGATTATCCCCGTTCGGGGTATCTGGCGAACGCATGGTTCGAAAAGGGACAGGCTTATACGATATTGAATAGGAATAACGATGCTATCGTATGTTACAAACAGTTAATCGCCGATTATCCCCAGAGCGCGATTGCCCGCAAGGGAGGTTTGCAGTTGGGTATGGTCTATTTCAATAACGGGCAGACAGACAAATCGGTGGCTGCTTACCAGCAAGTGATAGAGCGTTATCCGACCAGCGAGGAGGCTCGCATAGCGGTCGCCGACCTCAAATCGGTATATGTAGAGAAAGATGCAGTCGATGCCTACGCTAACTATCTGAATAGCGTGGGACGGTCGGAGCAGGCCCCTGTGAGCGAATTGGATTCTTTGTCGTATATGGCAGCCGAGCGCACTTATATGACGGGGAAAGGTATCGCTTCGTTGGAGAAGTATGTACGAAATTATCCGTCGGGCGCGTTTTTGATTCCGGCTAATTACTATATCGGGAAAGTATCGTTTGCAGCGAAAGACTACGACAAAGCTCTTCCAGCGTTCGACTATGTGGTGACGAACAGTCCCGACGGCGAGTTTGCCGAAGAAGCATTGGCCCGCAAATGCGAGATACTTTATTTGAAAGCTCGTTATGACGAGGCTTTTGCCGGATTCAAGGAGTTGGAGAAGAAAGCGACTGTCGGCGAGAACAAACAGGCCGCCCGGTTGGGTATGCTTCGTATTGCCCGGAATAAGCGGCAATATGGCGAGGTGGTAACGGTTGCCGACAAGTTGTTGAGCGAAAGCAAACTTTCTCCCGATTTGCGGCAAGAGATTTTGTTTGCTCGTGCCGATGCCTATTTCCATACGGGAAAGGGAGAAAATGCGGCCGATGACTGGCGGGAGCTTTCGAAAGATACCCGTTCGATTTACGGGGCGCAAAGTGCCTATTTATTGGCCCAATATCAATTCGACAACAAAGCGATCGATACGGCCGAAAAGACGCTGAATACTTTTATCGACAAAGGTACTCCCCACAATTATTGGTTGGCTCGGGCATTCTTGCTCATGGCCGACATTTATGAAAAACGGGGCGAGACTTTCCAAGCCCGTCAATATTTGCAAAGTTTGCGGAATAACTATCCGGCCAGCGACGACGATATTATTTCCCGGATAGACAAGAAGTTGAGCAAGCTGGGACAAACAGAGTAGTTGAACGATACAATATGTATGGCTTATGAAACGGTTTTCTTTTTTAATCATATCGGTTTTCCCATTCTTCCTGTCGGCACAGGTACGTTCCGATTCGTTGCGGCGGGAAGTAACCATAGAAAAAGATTTTACACCTATCGTGCGCGATGCGTCTAAAATCAATACATTGCCCGAAGTGGAAGCACCGACGGTAACCAAACAATCTATACGGTATAGCGACTGGACGGTTCCGGCTCCCCTCGAACCTTGCGCTGTCTTGTTGGCTCCCGGCGGTTTCGGAGAAAAAACCGAAGAAAACCAATCGAGGGGATACGTGGATTTCGGGATAGGCAATTACCTGAATATGGTCGGGAATGCCGGTTATCGTATTTTGCAGAATGACAAAGACAAGTTGGGTGTGTGGTTGCAACATCGCTCTACTTGCGGAACGGTGGATTACAATCAATCGTTAACGGAGGACTATCCCGACTCGAAGAAGATGCACCGGCTCGAAGAGCGAGTGGTCGCCAATTATCTTCACTCCTTCGGGAAGCTGGATTTGGGAATAAGCGGCGGTTATCGTTACGACTCCTTCAACTATTACGGATTGCGATACTCCGGTTTGACGGGAATATCTTCGCCTAACCAAGAGATAAACCGGTTCTTCTTGAAAAGCCATATAGCCTCGACTGCCGGAGAGTCGGACCTACTTTATAAAGTTTCATTGGCATATTACCGGTACGGGTATCACCGGGGATATTTACAAGGTGAAAAAGGGGCTGCCGAGAATTTAGTAAATGCAGACTTTACACTGTCTGCGCCGATCGACAGACGTAGCTCTATTTCTTTGGACGGTTCTTTCGATTATGTGGGTTACAGCCGGTTGCAGTCGGCAGCGAATTACGGTATGATTTCATTGAATCCCCGGTATGACTGGCGGAATGAACACGTGGCTTTTGCTATGGGTGTCAAGGCCGATGTTTCTTTCAACAACGGAACTATTTTGCGATTCTCTCCCGATGTTCGATTCGATTGGACGATAGTTCCCGATGTACAGTTTTATACGGCTTTTACGGGCGGGAAGAAACTGAATACGTGGCGAAGTGTTTCGGCCTATACGCTCTACTTCAATCTGTCGACACAGGTAGATAATACGTATGTGCCGTTGGATGCCTCATTGGGAATACGTATTAACGCATTGCCCGGATTTTCCGTAGGGCTTTCGGGCGGTTATGAAATTTGTAAAAAGGCGTTGTTCCTTTTGCCCGAAGATTTGAACGGAGAGTTTACAGGTGTGTCGCGTTTTTGGGGTATCGATGCCAATGCTTTGAAAGCAGAGCTCGATGTATCTTATCGTTACGGTACGAAATTGGAGGCTTCGGCGAAGGTCGGGTATCACCGATGGAAGACCGCCGATGGGGGGGAGACGATTTCGTATAACCGTCCGCAGTGGGAAGGAGGAGTGAATATCCGTTATATGCCTGTTCGCCCGTTCACGCTCGAAGCCGGATATGAGTTTGCTGCGGGTCGGGAGTATTCAAATCTCGGAAAGCTCTCCGATATACATCTCGTTCACTTGAAAGCCTCGTATGCTTTCACTTCTTGGTTTTCGCTTTACGGACTTACCGACAATGTGCTGAACCGGAAATACGATATTCTTTACGGTATGCCGGCACAAGGCATCAATTTCATGTTCGGGGTCGATTTGAAATTTTGAGGGTAAGAGGTCTGTTCTCGACATTTTTAACCCTTCCATCACTATGTGTGCCACCTCCCCTATATGACTAACGCCACACCCCGCAATACTACGGGACGCGGCAGGGGAGAAGATTGGATAGTTTCGACTTGCTGCACAAAAATGCCAAACTATAAAATAAAAAGTACCACCCTCCTCCCCTGTGTTTTGTTATGCAAAATATAGGGGAGGTGTCCATAGGACGGAGGGGTTAGCTTTACAAAAAAAATCCTATACGCTGTCTTTTTTAGCCCCCTCCTCAGAAACTACCGTTTCTTCGGTGTCTCTCCTATACCGCTAATGCAACTCCCCGTAATGCTACGGGACACGGTAGGGGAGAAGAAGGATTTAACCTCTCCCACCGTGTCGGGAGTACTCATGGGACGAGTGGGTAGTTTAAAAACAGGATTTATCTCGTCAGCTTTTTCGGAGGGAATAGTATAGGAGAATGGCGTTGGGGAGGATATGCGACAAAAACTCTACATGGTAGGAACGATTCAAAATGTGTGCGATATACATTATTTAATAAAAAAGTAGAAAAAAGCTCTGTATTACAATCTGTTTTTCTAATTTTGCGCAAAATTTGAACGAACATTGCGCATATGGCAAAAAATTTGGTAATCGTAGAGTCTCCGGCAAAGGCTAAAACCATTGAAAAGTTTTTGGGAAAGGATTTCGAAGTCCTTTCGAGCTACGGGCATATCCGTGATCTCAAAAAAAAGGATTTCAGTGTGGATATCGAGCATAACTATAAACCTATTTATGAAATCCCCGCCGACAAAAAAAAGTTGGTGGAAACGCTGAAACAGGAGGCAGACAAAGCGGATATGGTTTGGCTGGCTTCCGATGAGGACCGTGAGGGAGAGGCTATCGCATGGCACTTGTTCGAAGTGTTGAAATTGAAACCGGAGAAAACGAAACGGATTGTATTCCATGAGATTACCAAAGATGCCATACTTCATGCTATTGAGAATCCCCGGGATATAGATTTGAATCGGGTAGATGCCCAGCAGGCTCGCAGGGTACTCGACCGTATCGTGGGATTTGAACTTTCGCCTGTTCTGTGGAAAAAGGTGAAGCCCGCTTTGTCGGCCGGTCGTGTACAATCGGTCGCAGTGCGCTTGATTGTAGAACGGGAGCGAGAAATCTCGGCGTTCAAGCCCGAAGCAGCCTATCGGGTGATTGGGGAATTTTTGTTACCCGGAGGGGAATTGTTAAAGGCCGAATTGAGCCAACGATTGAAAACCGAAGACGAGGCGAAGGCTTTGCTCGAAGCCTGCAAGACCGCACAGTTCTCTATCGGAGACGTGACGGTGAAACCTGCAAAGAAATCGCCTGCGGCTCCGTTCACCACTTCCACATTGCAACAGGAAGCTGCCCGGAAATTGGGCTTCTCCGTGGCTCAAACCATGATGGTGGCTCAACGGCTTTATGAGGCTGGACATATCACCTATATGCGTACCGACTCGGTGAATTTGTCATCGCTGGCTATAAATACGACCAAAGACGAGATTGTGAAAACTTTGGGCGAGAGATATCTGCATATTCGAAATTACCATACGCATACCAAAGGAGCACAGGAAGCGCACGAGGCAATACGTCCCACGTACATCAGCCATCACGAAATCAATGCTTCCTCTCAGGAAAAACGATTGTATGAATTGATTTGGAAACGTACGATCGCTTCGCAAATGAGCGATGCCGAGTTGGAAAAGACGACTGCGACCATCGCCGTTTCGGGAAGGAAAGAACACTTCGTCGCCGTGGGCGAGGTCTTGAAATTCGACGGTTTCCTGAAAGTGTATATGGAGTCTACCGATGACGAAGGCGATACAGAAGGAAACGACAAGATGTTACCTGCATTGGCGAAAGGCGATGTGCTGACATTGTCGTCGGTCACGGCAACGGAACGTTTCTCGCAAGCTCCCGCCCGCTATACCGAGGCCAGTCTGGTTCGTAAATTGGAAGAGCTGGGTATCGGTCGGCCTTCTACCTATGCACCAACCATTTCGACCATACAGCAACGCGAATATGTCGAGAAGGGCGATCGGAAAGGAACGGAGCGGAAATATCGTATGTTGACGCTGCACGATGGGAAAATCGAATCGGGAGAGAAAACCGAGCTCACAGGAGCCGATAAAGGCAAACTGCTTCCCACCGATATAGGAGTTGTCGTCAACGATTTCTTGACGGAGTATTTCCCCGATATTCTCAATTATAACTTTACGGCGAATGTCGAGCAGCAATTCGACGATATTGCCGAGGGAAAAACCGTGTGGAACGATGAGATAGATCATTTTTACAAACTCTTTCACCCGGTGGTAGAGAGCGCTCTCGCTTTGCGGTTGGAGCATAAAGTGGGCGAACGGGTATTGGGTACGGACCCGAAAAGCGGTCGTCCCGTATCGGTGAAGATAGGCCGTTTCGGTCCGTTGGTACAAATCGGTACTCCCGAAGATACGGAGAAGCCGTTGTTTGCCTCGTTGCTCAAAGGACAATCGATGAGCACGATTACACTGGAAGAGGCTTTGAAACTGTTCGATTTGCCCCGAACCTTAGGCGATTTCGAAGGTAAAACCGTTGTCGTGGGTATTGGCCGTTTCGGTCCGTATATTCGTCACGACGGCAAATATGTATCGTTGCCCAAAGAGTTCACCCCACAGGGTGTTTCGTTAGAGGATGCGATAATGTTGATTCAGCAAAAGCGTGAGCAGGAAAGTCAACGCTTTATCAAGAAGTTCGATGAAGATGATGAACTCGAACTGCTTAACGGTCGTTTCGGTCCGTATATCGCTTATAAAAAGAAGAATTATAAATTACCCAAAGGTTCCGAACCGGCATCGCTCACGTTCGCCGATTGCATGAAGATTGTCGAGGATGCCGACAAGGCTCCTGCCAAAAAGAAACCGGCCCGGAAAAAGACGACGAAATAAAAGAGATCCAATGGAATATTGCGGGGTATGCTCGAAAGTTAAATACTTTTGGGCATACTTTTTTTAGAAGCTGTTTTAAATTTATTGGGAAATAATATTATCATTGCAGGCAGGTATGTTCCGGCCATATTGAGTCCCCGTCTCGCATCTTGAATCCCTTGATTTTTGTCAATAGCCCGCTATTGACTGCATATCTCGGACTCCAATCTGCTTCAACATAGGTCTCAATCTGTCTCGGAATAAATTTAAAACAGCTTCTATGTATTCGATATTTTCCGATGATTCTTTTATGGCGTTTTGAAGGGTGAAATAGAGGGGACCTTGATGTGCGTGGTTTGTTTGTTGTACTGTTGTAAGTGAAAATAGATCTCGGAATCGGGAGAAAATTTTGGAATAGTGATTAGGTGATTGGTGAAATTGCGGGATAGGTATTACTTTTGGAATCATAAAACAGAGGATTTGTGTTATGGCGAAAGAACTTTTCAATCGGTATGTATGGCTGATCGATACGTTGCAGCGTTACGGAAGGCTTACCCGCAGGGAGATAGACGGGTTGTGGCAACGGAGCGAATATTCGGACGGCAAGCCGATGGCTCGACGGACGTTTATGAATTATCGTCAGGCCATACAGGAGATGTTTGACGTGAATATCGAGTGTGATGCTTCTACGTATGAATATTACATCGAGGACCCGGATGCTTTGCAGGGAAACGGTGCACGTGTGTGGGCATTGAACACGCTTGCGGTGAGTAACATGCTGAACGAGAGTCAGGAGTTGCGGAATCGAATCGTTTTGGAGAATATACCTTCGGGGCAGAAATTTTTGAGAATCGTCTTCGAGGCGATGAAGGAGAACCGGGTGCTTATTTTGTCGTATCGTTCATTCCGACGTGTAACAAGTTCGCATACATTGGCGGCTCCCTATTTCGTGAAGTTATTTCGTCAGCGTTGGTATGTCATCGCTAAGGATTTTACGGATCGGAAAATCAAGACTTATGCTTTGGACCGGGTTGCTTCTCTCGAATTGAGCAGCCGTACATTCGTCTATCCCGACAGTTTTTCTCCCATCGATTATTTCCGGGATTGTTTCGGGATTACGCACGACGATATGCCGGCGCAGGAGGTGGTGCTGCGTGTCCCTGCTTTGCAAGCTAATTATTTGAGGACACTTCCTTTGCACGAAAGTCAAGAGGAACTTGACCGGAACGAACATAGTTCTACGTTTCATTACCGTTTGAAAATCACTCCCGATTTCGAACAGGAGGTGTATGCTTTGGGGTATTGGCAAGCTGAGGTTTTGTCTCCGCAGACTTTACGCGATGCGGTGGCTGAACGGTTGTCCCGAAGTTTGGCGTGTTACGGAACGGCGGGGTTATCTTGCCATGAACACAGGAAGTAGAAGGTATTTATTTTTTCCTTTCATCGCCGAAAAGAAAGAACCCGGAAATGCAGTCGCTTTTTGTAGCTTTATTGCCCGATAAAGGAGGGGAGAATCTTGTTCTTTTCTTTATATTTTAACCCCCTTACCTTACGTGCACTCCCCCTATCTCATCTACGATGAGCAGAGGGGGAGGATTAAAAGCGACACTTCGATCGGTCTTTTGTGCTTTCTTTTTGCTTTGTGAGTACTTTCTATTCCTTTACAGAAGCATAAGGAGAGAGTGATGTTTTGATATGCTTCCTCTGCTATGGATATTTTTTAACCCCTCCGTCCTGCGGACACCTCCCCTATATTTTGCTATGCAAAACACAGAGGAGGTTAATACTTTCCTGTGTATTGTGTTTGTTCTTCTCCCTTGCCGTGTCCCGTAGTATTACGGGGAGTTGCGGAGCAATAGGGGAGACACAGAGGAACGGTAGCGACGATGAGAGGGGTTAAAAAAGATAGGATTTTTGTAGAACTAACCTTTCCATCTCTCGGATACCTTCCCTATCACGCTGCATGTGCAGGAGGTCAGTTTTTAGCTCTTGCCCAAATGACAGATAGTTTCTATTCTCCCGTGTACACGGCTTTCATAGAGCCTAAGGGGAGTTTCCCTTCTACTTTCAAGGGTATGCGTTTATTGTCGGTAGAGATCCATGCCGAGATTTTGTCGCTGGTCTTTTTGCCGGTTCTGTCATAGAATCGGAAGCGAAGTTTGTAGGTGCTGTATTCCTTTTTGTTTTGTTTGAGGATTTCCTGTCCCAAATATTCTATTTCGAGGTGTTCGAGGTTTTTACCGGAGAAAATTTTGGTATTATAGATTTGATACATTTCCATCGCTCGGAAGTCGAAGGTGCGAATCACGTAAAAGATACTCAGCATGTCGTAGACTATACCGGGTTCGGTGAGTGTATAGTCCTCTATGACGTTGCGCTTGGGACGATATAGGCGGATATTCCCCGTGGTCGAGTTTCCATCGTAGGTATAATTTACTTCGTCTTTCCGGTAAGTCCCGTTTTCGTCAGCGAGTTTGGCGTAATAAATGGGTAGCAGTTCTTTGTTTCGCTGCATATCGGATACCAGTGTGTCGCGTACCTTGAATATGTTGTCGGCAAAGGGGAGTGTACGAGCTTTTAAAACAGATGTATATTTGTCGGGGTATTCGGTGAGTTGGAGCGTAGCTGTCGCTGCCCTCTTCCAGAGAAATCCCAGTTGGTATATGACATCGTAGGATAGCCATTCGGGTTGCATACCCGGAGTCGTTTGCGCATAAATTCCGTTGGCCATACTCCAAAAAAGAATCCCGAAAGCAATACGGCGTAACGACCCGGTGTTTTTCATATGACGATGGCGTAGCATGCGGTTTGTTATTAAGATTGTCAGTAATTCCGTTTTTTCTCTTTGGGCTTGTTTTTCTTTATTTTTTCGGGCTTTTGTTTATCGACCGGTGTCGCATAGATGTCCCAATCCTGTTCTATATCCCAATTGGCTTTCAGTTCGAGTTCCTGTGGGTAATACGAAACTTCTTCGGGCTGTCGTTTCTCGGAGTAGTTCCCGGTGTCGTATTTCCCGTTTCCGTTACGGTCGATGAATAAGCGGGCGTAGTAAGTACCCGGATTCATATACATGAACTCGGCTCCTCCGTTGATGACCGGGGCCGTTCTTACGGGTTTGTCTCCTGAATCGAGAATTTCGACAAAAGCGGAATCGGATACGCCCGAAATAGAGAGATACAGGTTGGCGTAATCTTCGAGGGCTTTGACTTTGAATTCTTGTTTATAGGTGTTCGTGAATAGTCCGTAAATATTGGTGAATGCCGTGGAGTCCATAACGATGCGATAGGATTCTCCCGGAGTCCATTTGTAGGTGAGTGTGTAGTCCCGGATAGCAATGGAGTCTTGGAGGAATGTGTACAGGGAGTCGGCAACAGGTATCCACAAGGTGTCTCTTTTTTGTTCCAGATGTATTTTCCCTGCATCGTATGTTTGCAATGGTTCGGCAAAGGAAAAACGAAGCGGTTTATAAACATCGAGAGAAGAGCTTATCTTGGCGTTCATTTGCATGAATTGGATTTCGGGAACTTCGATGGAGTCGTTGTCCTTGTCTTTCTTTTTTTCTTTTTTCTTGGGCGCTTTGACTTTTTTCATGATGAATTTGAGCGTATCGTTGTAGAGAGACAATTGTCTTAACGTGTCGGTACGGAAATATTCGGCCGTGAATAAAAGTGTATCCATGTTGTAAATGAGTGAGTCTTTTATCCAGTATTGTAGCGTGTCGTTGTGGAACGAGCGTTCGAGAATGGCCCAGTCTTCTTGCTCGAAATTCAGCGGTTTCAACTTGGGCAACGAATCGGCGGGGGCTTTGAAATAAAGGTCGATTTTACGACGGTCTTTTCTTTCGCTTTTATCGAGATATTGAGATTGGAATCCTTCGTTGAATGCCGTGAGCAGAATATCGTTCGGATAGAAATGGGTGTGGTTGTATTCGATAATGGTGTCGATGGTGACGCTGTCTTTCCAAATGGTGTCGACGTGTAATTTAACATCGGCCGAAGGAATAACGATAGAATCGAGAAAAGCGATATCTTCCGACGGGTTGTCGAAGCGGTAGTCCCGGTTCATGTCTTTCAGCGCGAATAGACGGTATTTGCCGGGTGTTACATTTCGTATCGTGAAATGACCTAATTCGTCGGAACTGGCTATTCTCTCTAATGGGAGTTTTTGGAAAGCCGAGTCTTCGAGGTCGCTGTGTAATCCTACCAACATGCCGGTTATGGGCTCCAAATCCCGGGCATTGAGTAGTATTCCCGAAACTTGCAGAGAGTCTATCTTGGGGCCGGTCGAAAAGGAGTAGGCGAATCCATAGAGCGGATTGCGCTCGTTGTTGTCGATGATGGCATCGGAAAAGTCGATGGTATAGGTCGTGTTGGGTAGTAACGAGTCTTTAAGAATCACGGTTATTTTACGTCCCGAAGTACGAATCTCGGGCATATCTTTTTGGGGGGGAGAGACAATTACTTTTTCGGACGGTTTGTCTACTTGAATGATTTCGTCGAATTCGATTTCGACTTTCTGTTTCGAAACGTTCAATGCGTTAGGAACCGGCATGCTCTTGATGAATACAGGCGGTGTTTCATCGCGGGGACCACCCCCGGGTCTCGACATGTTGGCGCAGGAATATATGGAAATCGCCAGAATGAACGAGGCGACCAGCCGATAGATTGTTATCGTGGAAAGGGGGTGTTTCGGATTCATCGTCGAATATTTTATGTAAAGATAGTACAAATAAGAACAGAAACAAGTTATGTTCTGTTTTGCCGAATCGATCTATTTGCGACAAAGATAGTGCAAACCGAGACCAAAAGCAAGTTTACTTATTTTTACCGATGTGCAGCCTATTTTCAATTTTTTCATCACAGGGGGTAAATCGAGTTCCTAAGAAAAAGGAGGCTAAAAAAGATAGTATATAGGATTTTTTGTAGAGCTAACCCCTCCGTCCTACGGACCCCTCCCCTATATTTTGCGTTGCAAAACACCCCGTAATGTTACGGGACACGGCAAGGGAGGAGGGTGGTACTTTTTATTTTATAGTTTGGCATTTTTGTGCAGCAAGTAGGAGGTATCTAACTTTCTCCCTTTTTGCTTGCTCTCTCCCACAAACCGACGGGCGAGGAGAGGGTATAATTTTTTTATTTCAATAGTTTCAATAGCGTATGTTTGTATATGAACAGCCGGACTTTATCTGCCATTACCGATACGATGAATACTCCCGCCATAAACAGCAAGGCATACGGGAATGATGGGGTGTAATGCGCTTCGATATAGTCGCATGCTGCGCAGTATAGGGGTTTAATGGAGAGGTCGTTATGGATTAAATATACGGCGAACGAGGAAACTGCGATATAGTTGATCCATTTTATGCTACCGATATTTAGTTTTTTGAAGAACAAGAACAGGGCTATGGATTCGAGAACGATAAGGGGGTTGAGGTAGCTATAAGGGGTAATCGTGAATCCTGCTTTCAAGATGAGGGCGGCGATGGCTACCATAATGAATCCGGTAACGAGGTAAACACCTAAATAGACGTATTTCGAGAGATCGAATATGCCGTCTTGTTTCCGGCGGAGATAGGCTCCTATCAAATATAGCCCCACGAGGCTGATGATGCTCATGCCTTTGTTGAAGTCATAGGCTTTTCCCAAGTAGCCGAACAAGGTGCTGAACAGATAAAAAGCAAGAATGAATATACCCAACTCCCGATGTGTCGATTTTTCGATGAAGCGGTTTATCATCGGGGCCAGTATGTATAGTCCGATGTACGCTTCGATAAACCAGCGGGAGAATGTGTTGTGATATAATGTCTTGAATAGGTCGGTCATGTTGAAGGAATCGGTTGCGGCGGATACGATAATAGGGCATACGATCGCCCAGAACAATATTTGAAAAAGGAGGTTGGAGAAAGATTTTAATTTCCAACGGATACCGAAGTACCCGGAGATGAGAATAAAACAATTGACACAGACGAAGCTGATACTACGTAATTCGAGATCGAACAGTGTGCCGAGCGTATCGTGAGCCAATGTGTCGTGTGTCGGCAGTGTTCGGTAGGGAATATAATGAATCGTCAGAACCAAGAACATCGAAAGTATTCTCAGAAGTTCGATATTTGAACTACGCTCTTGTGGCTCTCCTCCTATTTTGTTCATATAATTGGGCATAACTTATAGGGTTAATAATCGATTTGCCGTCACGTCGAAATATCGGAAATGCGGCGCTTCGGTCGAGGCATGAGCCTCGGGTTATAACCGAAGTACAAAAATAATATTAAATCTTGAAAAAGATATAATCGTTTTCTTTTTCATGTTTCTTTGGGGGATTGTGCTTTATCGGTGTAAAAAACGCTAATAATAAATAAATCGAATAATTTTGGGCTTCTGTGAAAAAATAATATATCTTTGCACCTTGATAAAAATACGAAATTCATTAAACAAAAAATAAAGTAATAGTCACATGCAAAACAAAGGATTTATTAGAGTCGTTGCGGTTTTGCTTACACTTATCTGTTTGTTCTATCTTTCGTTTTCGGTTGTAACCGCTATTTACAATAATAAGGCGAAAGAGTATGCTGCGGGCGATGAGGCTAAGTATAAACATTATATCGACTCTATCTCTACGGAAAAGGTGTATTGGTGGTATTACACGTATCAGCAATGCCGTGAAATGGAAATAGGTTTGGGTCTTGACCTGAAAGGAGGTATGAACGTAACGCTGCAAATTTCTGTGGCAGACGTGCTCAAATCTTTGTCGAATAATAACCCGGATCCTAACTTCAACGCAGCTATTGCTGCCGCTCAGGCTGCTCAGGCCGGGAACAACGACTTTATTGTTTCGTTCTACAACGAATACAAAAAGATAGATCCGAATGTGAGACTTTCGGCTATTTTCAGCACTTTCCAGTTAAAAGATAAAATAACCCCCAGATCGACTAACGACGAGGTAATCTCAATTCTTCGCGAAGAATTGAATAGCGCGGTGGATAACTCGTACAACGTATTGCGTACTCGTATCGACCGTTTCGGTGTGGTCGCTCCCAATATTCAAAAATTGGAAAAGGACGGTCTTATTCTTATCGAGCTGCCGGGTATCAAAGAACCCGAGCGTGTGAGGAAATTGTTGCAGGGTAGTGCTAACCTCGAATTTTGGGAGACGTATAAACTGGAACAACTTGCTCCGAAACTCGATGCCGTAAATAACGCTATCGCTGCGGCCAATGCTGCGCAAGAGCCGGCAGAGGAAGAAGCTCCGGTCGTTGCCGAGGCTACGCCCGATACCGCAGCCGTTGCAGCTGACAGCACGGCTTCGTCGTTGAAGAAAAAATTACAGCAGGAGGCATCGGAAGCCGAAACTATGGAGCGTATCCGTAAACAGAATCCGTTGCTTTCGTTGATGAATTATACACAAAGTTACGGAGGATCTCCGGTTATTGGTATTGTCAATAAGACCGATACGGCAGCGGTGAATGCCATGTTGGCAAGCAAAATCGCCCGCGATATTCTTCCGAGCGACCTCATTCTCCGCTGGACGGTAAAAGCCATCGATGAAAAGCAAACCATGTATCAGCTTATCGCATTGAAAGCCGGTAAAGGCGGCAAGGCTCCGTTAGGTGGCGATGTAATAACCGATGCTCGTGACGACTTCGATAAGATACAGGGTTCTGTGGTGAGCATGACCATGAATGCCGAGGGAGCCAAAGTATGGGAAAAACTTACTCGTGACAATATCGGCAATGCGATTGCTATCGTGTTGGATAATCAGGTATATTCTTTCCCCAATGTCAACTCGGCTATTTCGGGCGGTAGTTCGCAGATTACCGGAGGTTTCTCTCCCGAAGAGGCTAAGGACTTGGCTAACGTGTTGAAGTCGGGTAAGATGGCTGCTGCCGTGACTATTGTTCAAGAGGATATTATCGGTCCTTCGTTGGGACAGGAAGCTATCCAAAGCGGTGTGATTTCGTTTGCCGCCGCTATCATCTTGCTGATGATCTATATGATCATGATGTATGGGGCTACTCCGGGTCTTATCGCCAGTTTCGGTGTTATATGTAACTTGTTTTTCACGATGGGTATTTTGGCCTCGTTACAAGCGGTGCTCACGCTTTCGGGTGTTGCCGGTATCGTTTTGTCGATGGGTATGGCTGTCGATGCCAACGTGCTGATATTCGAGCGTACCAAAGAGGAGCTTCGTTTGGGCAAGAGTTTGAAATCTTCTATCGCCGATGGTTACAAGCATGCTTTCTCTGCGATTTTCGACTCGAACTTGACTACGATTATTACCGGTTTCATTCTATTGGTATACGGGACAGGTCCTATCAAGGGTTTTGCTACGACATTGATCGTTAGTATTCTTACTTCGTTCTTTACGGCTATTTTCATTACCCGCCTTATCTTCGAGGCCGGTTTGAATAGAGGTAAATTCAATAATCTTACATTTACGACCCGCATATCCAAGAATTTGCTTACGAATACGAGAATTAATTTCCTCGGTATGCGCAAAATCGGATTTACGGTTGCTATTGCTATCATTGTAGTTATGGTAGGTTCTTTGGCAATCAGAGGTTTGAATCAGGGTATTGATTTTTCGGGTGGTCGTAATTATGTAGTTCGTTTTGATAAACCGGTGAAACCGGTTGAAATCAGTGAGATGCTGAAACCAGCTTTCGAGGGTAGTTCTCTTTCGGTGATAACTATCACGAGCGACGATCAGGTGCGTATTTCGACCAACTATCGTATTGCTGATCAAGATGAAAATATAGATAAAGAGATCGAGACGAAACTTTATGAGGGAATGAAGAGTGTTTTAGGGGATGCTTCTTATGAAGAGTTTACCGAAAATATGATTCAAAGTCGTCAGAAAGTAGGACCGAGCATTGCCGATGATATTAAGGTGGGGGCATTCTGGGCTGTCATTCTTTCGTTGATAGCGATGGCTCTTTACATCTTGTTGCGATTCCGTGATATTTCGTTTAGTGTGGGTACGTTGGCTTCTGTGGCCTTTACTGCGTTCTCTATCATTGGGCTGTATTCTTTGCTGTATGGTATATTACCTTTCTCTATGGAGATGGATCAGTCGTTTATTGCAGCTATATTGACGGTAATCGGTTACTCGGTAAATGATACGGTGGTAGTATTCGACCGTATTCGTGAAGTGAAGGGTTTATATCCGAAACGAGACCGTGCACTCGTTATTAACGATGCTTTGAATAGTACGTTGACTCGTACTCTTAATACTTCATTAAGTACGGCTATCGTATTGTTGTGTATCTTTATTTTGGGTGGCGATGTTATTCGTAGCTTTACATTTGCTATGTTGTTCGGTGTGATTGTCGGTACGGCTTCGACCTTGTTCGTGGCTACTCCGATTGCTTACGAAATCCAACGACGTAGTATCGCTAAAAAGGCTGCCAAAGAAGCTGCTGCAAAATAAAAAGATAAGCGTATAAATACAAAAAAAGGAATCCGGATTCGGATTCCTTTTTTTGTACCCTCGCCGAGAATCGAACTCGGATTTAAAGTTTAGGAAACTTCCGTTCTATCCATTGAACTACAAGGGCATTTCGGTCGACAAAAGTAGTATAAAATTTTGTAATAGTCAACCTTTGCAGCATATTAGTCGAATATGGCTCGTAATATTTCGGGAGACCGGAGCTCCGAAATGTCGGGCTGGTGTAGCCGGTAGTATGTTAAAATTCGGTCGAGTATGGCGTTTCTCTCTCCCCGATTGAATTTGAAGTGGCGAAGATTATTGAAATCCATACGGGTGAGACGGGCGAAAACTTCGGCTTCGCGGGCATCGAGTGTGTAGGTGTGAATGGGGCGCGAGGGGGAAAAAATGCCGTTCAACATGTCGAAAGAATATCCGGTCCGGTAGGTCTCCATGTTGGGGCTGAACCCGAGAAAACTGCATAATTGCAGCAGGAAACAGAGATGAAAATTGGCTTTACCTTCTTCCATTATATTGAGGACTTGAATGGAACGGGCGATGAAGGCGAAAAGCGGGAGATTGGGTTCGGGTTCTTTTATGGTTTGACAGAGGACTTCGGATAAAAAGAGCGCTTCTGCATTTTTTACCGGATCGGAATAGATGTTTTGAAGAGGTAAAACCGTGCGCGCTTCGATGATTTTTTGCAATTCCCGGCTGTTCCGGTAATCTATATCGAGTTCCAAAATAGAGAACGGCATGAAGAGGGACCGAAACATGCGAGCTTTTTTTCCACCCCCTTGTGGAATAAGATAGGAAGATCGGCCATATTGTTCGGTGTACAAATGGGCTACCGATATTTTGTCGTTATAGGGAATGATGTGCAGTACGATTCCTAATGTTTTTTCGAGCATTCTCCCGGTAAATTTTTCTACAAAAATAGTTGTTTTATCCAAAGGCCGGTACTGGTTCGGCGCATTGATTTTATTTATTCGGGAGCAGTGGTTGTATCGGGAATGTGAAAATTGAGCTTCACAGCAAATATTGTACAGATACAATGCATTATATTTGTCCATATAAAAGGCTGATGATATGGAACAGTTAGATGTATTCGATTGCTCGAATGTGCTTATAGCGAGTTATTTTGCCGATGATCGGGAGTGTGCTCATGAAAATCGGGAACATACGCTCATTTATCAGTGTTCCGGTAGATTGGAGATCGAGGAACGTGGAAAGAAAACCGTTTTGTATCCGGGAGATTGTGCCTTTATGCGGCGTGATAACCGAATGTGGTTGCAAAAGAGGATCGGGAAGGGTGAGCCTTATCGTTCCATTGTGTTGAAATTTTCGAAGGCTTTTTTGAGGGAGTTTTACCAAACACTCGATCGGCAGCAGATTCCAATCGACTCCAAACGAGAGAAAGCGAGCTTGCTCCTCTTGCCGAAAAATAGACCGGATATCCGCTCTTTGTTCGAGTCGGTTATCCCGTATTTCGATGCCGGGGAGAAACCCTCGGAAAAGATTTTGAAATTGAAGATGATCGAAGGTGTATATGTCTTGCTCAATACCGACTGTAATCTGTATGCATCGTTATTCGATTTCGTGGAACCGTGGAAAATCGATATTCTCGATTACTTGAACGAGAATTATATGTGCGATCTCTCGATGAAAGAAATCGCCAGTTATACGGGGCGTAGTTTGGCTACTTTTAAACGGGATTTTGCCAAAGTGAGCGATTTGACACCTCAGAAATGGATTATCAGACGACGTCTTGAAGCGGCGCATGATTTAATTCGGTCGGGGAAAAAGAAAGTTACGGAGGCTTGTTTCGATGTGGGCTTTAAAAATCTGTCGCATTTTTCCAAAGTGTATAAAGAGACCTATGGGGTCGCACCATCGTGGCAGGGTGAGCTTTATGGCAAATAGATTTGAGCTTTATAGCAAAATCGTTGCGAGATCTGTTTCGTACCTTTGTACATCGTGCGGAAATAGACGATGATCGATATAGCCTGATGTCTGTCTGTTTCCGATTTCCCATTTGCCTGATTTCTATATGATGGGTTGGAGAACTGGTATTTTGTAGTGTTCAATTAAAATCATAGGGTATGAAAACAAAAGTAGTTTTATGGGTTTTATTGTCAATTTTAATATTTCCGATTATGACAAAATCACAAGAGAAAGTCCGACAGACAGCCGGACATGATGCGCTTGGTGAGTTCGCTCCCGAGTTTGCGCATTTGAATGACGATATTCTTTTTGGAGAGGTATGGAGTCGTAGCGATTTGCTTTCGCTTCGTGACCGCTCTATCGTGACTGTCGTTGCTCTCATGTCACAGGGGTTGACAGATTCTTCGTTCAAGTATCATCTTGAATCGGCCAAGAAGAACGGGGTGACCAAAACTGAAATCGCTGAAATTCTTACTCATGCTGCGTTCTATGCTGGTTGGCCCAAAGCATGGGCGGCGTTTCGTATGGCCAAAGAGGTGTGGGTAGACTGTGCGGATAGTACTACTGCCTGTTCGCTCGATGCGTATGCTCAATCCATTATTTTTCCTGTCGGCAAACCTAACGATGCGTATGCCAAATATTTCATCGGTCAAAGCTATCTCGCGCCTGTCGTGACAGAAGGTATTCCCATTTCGAACGTTACTTTCGAGCCCGGTTGCCGTAATAATTGGCACATACACAAAGCTACCAAAGGCGGCGGTCAAATACTTGTGTGCGTGGGTGGCAGAGGTTATTATCAGGAATGGGGAAAAGAACCGGTGGAGCTTTTCCCCGGCGATGCGGTTTATATCTCGGCTGGTGTGAAGCATTGGCACGGTGCTGCGCCTGACAGTTGGTTCTCGCATCTCGCCATAGAGGCTCCCGGCGAAAACAAGAGCAATGAGTGGCTCGAACCTGTGAGCGAAGAGGAATATTCGGGCGTTGTCCGTCATCAACGCTGAGCCTCGAAATAGCTCGAACAAGTTTGTCTTTTTCTCGGCTTGTAGTTTATTTCAAAATGAATATAGTATGAAACAGATAGTATTGATACTTATGAGTATTCTCAGTTTTAGTTGTTCGTCGCAAACTCAACGACAGGCGACAGATGTCACCGAACCGGTGGGTAAGAAAATTCTTGTGGCCTATTTTTCTTGTACCGGAACTACCGGGAGGGTGGCAGAGTCCATTGCCGGTGCGGTCGATGGCCAGCTTTACCGGATTACTCCTGCCGAGGCCTATACTTCGGCCGATCTCGATTGGAATGACAAGTCGAGCCGGAGTTCGGTCGAAATGGCCGACGAGGATTCTCGCCCCGAACTGGGTGGGGAGCCTCTCGATATGAAAGATTACGATATCGTATTTCTCGGCTATCCTATTTGGTGGGACTTGTGTCCGCGTCCGGTCAATACGTTTCTTGAAAAATACGATTTTTCCGGTAAAACCGTTATCCCGTTCGCTACTTCCGGAGGAAGTTCGATAGCCCATAGTGTAAGACAGCTCAGGAAACTTTATCCAAACGTGACTTGGAACGACGGCAAGTTACTCAACGGAGGCGTTGCGGTGGCTACCGAATGGGCTAAGCAGGTCGTTGAAAATGGTAAAAAAGAAAGTCGATGAAAGCCGTTATCTCGATGTATCGAGCTTTATGACAAAGAGTTTTGAGCCCTGTGGCAAAGTCGCCACGGGGCTTTCTTTTTAACTTTGTAACGGATATAAAACAGATTATTATGAATACTCATACTATTTTTGAAAGAGATCTGAACGGAGAGATGGTTTCCCCGTCGGATCCGGGATACGATGAATTGATAAATGCCATTTGGGATACTATGAAAATGGCGACCGAATTGAATGCCGGTTATCATACACCCGATGAGGTTCGTCGGATATTGAGTGTAATTCTTGGGTGTGAAGTGGACGAATCTATTACTTTGTTGCCACCGTTTTATGTGGATTATGGGAAACACATAAAAATAGGGAAAGGTTGCTTTATTCAACAGTGTTGTACGTTTTTCGGACGAGGGGGTATTACTCTCGGAGAAAATGTCTTTTTGGGGCCGAAAGTGAATATTATTACCATTAACCATGATCCCGACCCGGAAAACCGGGATGCGACTTATGGTCGTCCTGTTGTTCTTGAAGATAGAGTTTGGGTCGGAATCAATGCTACGATTCTCCCCGGAGTGAGAATAGGATACGGGGCTATCGTGGGGGCGAACAGTGTGGTGACCAAAGATGTGCCGCCTATGACAGTTGTCGCAGGTAATCCTGCTCGGATTATAAAAGAGTTGAAAAAATAATCGATATGAAAGAGGTCAATAAAACGGAAATCGGTCGTCGTGGATTTCTTAAAACAGCGACATTAGAGGGGGCAGCATTGACTATGCCCGCAGGATTGAATAGGGCTGGCCGCTAAAATGAAAAGGGAGGTCGGAGGCTATTATAATGCAGGGTAACAGCGGTAAGTAGTTTTTTAATATGGGGTAGAGCCTATAATAAAAATTACTAATGTAGATCGTAGTAGTTTTTAGGGGTAGTAGTTCCTGTTCGAGCGGGAAAGTCTGTGTAGATTGTATGCGATAGAAAGGTAAATGAAAGATTTTTAGGTAAAAATTTTGTCAATTCAAAAAACAGCTCTATATTTGCACTCGCATTTGGAAAGGGCGCCTTACTTTATATATCTAAGGCGCATTTTTATCAAGGGCCCATTCGTCTATCGGCTAGGACGCAAGATTTTCATTCTTGAAAGAGGAGTTCGATTCTCCTATGGGCTACGAATATAAAAATATAATTATTAGGAGACTATTGAGATGGCAAATCATAAATCGTCGGAAAAAAGAATCAGACAAACACAAGTGAGAAATTTGCGTAACCGTTACTATGCAAAGACTGCTCGTAATGCCGTTCGTAAATTGCGTGCTACTACTGTGAAGGAAGAAGCTGCCGCTTTGTATGTAAAAGTTAGTTCGATGTTGGATAAGTTGGCTAAAAAGAATGTGATTCATAAGAACAAAGCTGCCAACTTGAAATCGAAATTGGCTTTACACGTTAATAAGTTGTAATTCCTTGAAATTAAAATCGGCAAGGTTTTCCTTGTCGGGGATAGGTATGGCCCATTCGTCTATCGGCTAGGACGCAAGATTTTCATTCTTGAAAGAGGAGTTCGATTCTCCTATGGGCTACGAAT
>CDZS01030333.1_pt1 | contig 67836 bp, 53 predicted proteins | sample 557751 | NCBI WGS metagenome assembly CDZS01 (sample SAMEA3182113, study PRJEB8094) | gut metagenome | biome: human; feature: gut; material: Stool; isolation source: human stools | place: Canada | collected 2013-05-07 | reverse complement strand
CCGGCATCCTGTTCCGGGAGTATCCCGATATTAAGAAAGCATACTACCTCTCCATGAGGCTCGGACTGATATACCACCAATGCAGGTACAAGGATGCGGCATTGACGCGTCTTGCCCGCTGGTATGACGAGGTGGAAAAATCAGGGTTTCTTGCTTTCGGAAGAGTGGCACGTTCCGTACAGATGCATTACCGGGAAATAATCAACTTCTTTGACAGACGTTCAACAAACGCTGCTTCCGAATCGTTCAATGCAAAAATAAAGGAGTTCCGCACACAATTCAGAGGAGTAAAGGACAGAGCTTTCTTCCTGTTCAGACTGGCGAAAATTTATGCATAAGCTATGAATCCCTCAGATTGTTACGTTAACCCTTTTTTTCTTATATAGACTTGCTAAATTATATGCTTAAATATAAAATCCCTCAGATTGTTACGTTGACCCGTCGCGGGGATGGGAAGTTTCTGTGCAAAAAACAAAAATCCTCTACAAAATATATTTGTAGAGGCTCTCTGTGATCGCGACAGGATTCAAACCTGTAACCGGCTGATCCGTAGTCAGCTACTCTATTCAGTTGAGCTACGCGACCTTTATTATTAACAATTTGTGACCGCGACAGGATTCAAACCTGTAACCGGCTGATCCGTAGTCAGCTACTCTATTCAGTTGAGCTACGCGGCCTTGTTTGTTTTACGGGTGCAAAGATACGTACTTTTTTTGAATTAGCAAGAGATACGCAAACTTTTTTTTGAAAAAAATTACTCGATGAACCGATAATTAAACAGCTGCCAGCCGAGTGTCAACCCCACATTCCACTCCTTTTTCGGTGAGCTATAATGATTTACATATGCAGATATTGCTCCAAAGGGCAATTGGCATATTACAGAAATTTCTCCTATATATTCAAAGCGCGAAAACGCTTTTCCATAATAAGCTTTGTTCAATGCATTCTTTTTAATAGGAAATATCGGTACGAAACCATAAAATTCAGAACGGAATTGGAACATATCATTGAAAACAAAAATAGGCTTGATACCCGCTGCCAAGAATTGGTTGGCCCGGAATGCTTCATTATACATTAACTTACTATGAGGAGTAGGAGAAAAATCTGCCGCCTGCAACATGGTTGCCGTATAATTCTCCGAAAAGTTCTTCGATGAATACAGCATCTCTGCCATCCATCCCAAAGTAAATTTGGGACTCATAGTATGATAGGCATATTTCATATAAGAAATTTGCAGCCAAGATTGCCTTTCTTTAGTCGTAACACTTGTTTCCGTCGGATTTCCCGGTATAAATTTCTCCTTTCCGCTAAAGACCTGTGCCACCAGTTTTTCAAAATATCCTTTAGTGGCATACTGTCGTGCATTCAGCGTACTCCCATAAAATCCGATAGCCCCTCCCAAAAGGTTGTAGGTACTCCTATCCGAACGGTCCTTGTCAAAATTAATCACGCTGGACTGAAAGTAATTGTCTTGAAGTTTCCCATATCCGATGCTTATTTCCGCCCGTTTATTGGCCAAAAAAGGCAAGGCTACCATCAGCTTGACAAAACGTTCATCTTTAGAGTTAAAAGAGGGCTTATCATTCTTAGAAAAGAGTTTGTCCTTTTTATAATAATCGAACGTACTTAAAGAAGCAATAAGGCGGTAAGAGGTTGGAATACGGGTAGGAAGGTCTATCTTGGCCATAAGCTGCGCATTATTATATACCTTGCCAATCTGGCCGTCAAGGGTTATTTCTTTGGAATAATAATTCAAGTCCTGATAACCCAATCCCAAATAAATCTGATTAGAGCTGGTTGTCGAGACACTTCCACCCATCCTTACAGAAAAATTATCTTCCATTTTCACTTTCAGATGCAGCGAATATAAGTCGTTTTCAGAGTCATATACAGCATGAGGTATAATCTCCGATATCATATTATCAGACAGCAAACGAAAATATCCACGTTTCAAATCTTCATATGTAAACACCTCATGGTCTTCGTCATGAAATTCTTTTTTGATATACGCCTGCTGTTGTGGATTGGCGCCCTCTATATAGATGTCCCTAAAGCGGAATTGAGGCAAATTACTGCGGTAGACCAACCGCCTTAAACGAACATTTTCCGCACTTACCCTCCGATGAATACGACCTTTTATAGAATCCATTAAACTGATAGTCCGGTTATAGCCGATATCGTGCAACTCCTGCAAACGGTCAAAGTCCAAAAGGCTTACATCGTCATACTTGAATGTCATAATAATGCCTAAAGAATCCGGAAGAGTATAATCCGTCTTCTGCATAATCATATTTTCAAGTTGGCTCATCAAATCATTCTCTTTCGGCTTACCGGGGTTGGCGGCTACCACGCTACCTATGATGACTTCCGGTTTAAAGTCCTCACGCATAATATCTGTAGGGAAATTATTATAAATTCCACCGTCATAAGCTAAAACGCTATCAATCTCTATCGGTTTGAAAACAAACGGAAAACTCATGGAAGCGCGTACCGCATCTCCCAAATCTCCTCTACGCATAATCAACGGTCTCTTGTTATATACATCGGAGGCAATACACCGGAAAGGTACAAACAAGCGGTTAAAATCGCCGCTGCATGCAGCCGTAGCCCGTGCAAATAGCTCCACAAAGACCAGATTCATCTGAATGGGATTTACCATGCTTGTAGGAAGTATCTGAGGCTTGATATGCAGCGAGTCCTTAAAGGAGAAACGGATATTAAAAAACTCCGGAGTCGGCCGGTTCTGTTTGAAATAATATCCGTATTCGGGTTCTACTTGTCCTGAATACCAGCGTTTGAAGTCTTCGGAACGCAATAAAGCCTCCATATCATCGGGAGAGTACCCCATAGCATAGAGTGAACCTATGATAGCTCCCATAGAAGTACCTGTAATATAGTCGATAGGAATGTTGTTTTCCTCCAAAGCGCGAATGATACCGATATGGGTCATGCCTTTCGCACCTCCGCCACTCAAAACAAGTCCTACTTTCTGAGCTTGCACAAACGGCAGAAGCAATAAACAGGCTGACAAAAACAAAAAAAATCTTTTCATGAATACGGTTTCGAGTGAAATATACTAATTTATTCAATGCTCAAATATAGACAATTGTTTCCAAAAACCTCGTATCCAACGAAAAAAAACAGACCTATTACGAAAAAACAGACAAAAAAAGGGCATTACAACTCATATTAGCTGCAATGCCCTGTTATAATAGAAATCTAAAGGGGCTTATTTAATCAAATCGATGCTTCTCTTTACAAAATTATTCAAAGCTTCACCTTTCAACATACCATTTTGAAGCAATGCCAAATCAATAAGTTGACGGACAACCTTATTCTGAGCGGCATAGTCGGCAAACAATCCATTTTTCCGGTTTTTCAAATCTTCCCACTTCTTATCCAAATCATTTACCTCATCCTTTTCGGCTGTAGGGATGTCCTCATCTTTCTTGCCCTCCTGCTTCTTTTTCAATTCATTACGACGAGTATTTACATCGTCCATTTCTTTTTGAATCGGAGCAACGGCAGCCGCACATTCCTTGTCTTCATCAGCCAGAATCTCCTTTACCAGTTTATGGTCGGCATTCAATACCAGGTTGAACATGTCCGGCATTTCGCCATAGAAACCCATTCCTGCCTGGATATTAGCCATTTCTTTCATACGACGCATGTACTCGCTTTGAGTAATCATGACCGGTGAAGCATTTTCACCCAAAGCTTGAGCCATTACATTGAACTCTGTCTTTTCTATCTGCGGCAACTGGCTCTTGAAGATAACAGAGAGAACCTCCTGTTTACCGGCTTCCAAGACATCTTTCGCCTTGTCTTCCTTTACTATCAGATTGTCAACGACATCACTGTCTACACGGGTGAAACGCACTTTCTCGAACTTTTGCTCCAGCATGCTTACCATGGCAACATCAAGCTGGCCGCCCATCAACAGCACATTATATCCCTTATTCTTGGCAGCCTCGATATAGCTGTATTGCTCATCTTTGTTGTTGGCATACAGATAAATCAGATTACCATCCTTATCCGTCTGGCTATCCTTTATCAAGGTCTTATACTCTTCGAAGGTATAATACTTGTCGTCCGTATCGGAAAGAAGGGCGAAATCCTTTGCTCTATCATAGAAATCCTCTTGTGTGAGCATTCCGTAGTTGATGAAGATTTTCAAATCGTTCCACTTCTCTTCAAATTGCTTACGGTCGTTCTTGAATATGGATTGCAAGCGGTCGGATACTTTCTTCGTAATATATGTAGAGATTTTCTTCACATTAGAGTCACTCTGCAAATAGGAACGGGACACGTTCAGCGGAATATCCGGCGAATCGAGTACACCGTGCAGCAATGTCAGAAAATCCGGAACAATACCCTCTACAGAGTCCGTTACATAGACCTGATTGCAATAAAGCTGGATTTTGTTCTTGTTCAACTCTATATTGCTCTTTACCTTCGGGAAGTACAGAATACCAGTAAGATGGAACGGATAATCCACGTTCAGATGTATCCAGAACAAGGGTTCATCGGACATCGGATAGAGGTCGCGATAGAACTTCTTGTAATCCTCGTCTTTTAATTCGCTGGGCTTCAGCGTCCACAACGGATTAGCGTTGTTGATGATGTTATCTTCGGCTGTTTCAACCTGCTTGCCGTCTTTCCATTCTTTTTTCTTGCCGAATGCAACGGGAATGGGAAGGAAGCTGCAATACTTCTTCAAAAGAGAAGAGATGCGCGCTTCTTCAAGGAATTCCTTGCAATCGTCGTCTATATAAAGAACGATATCCGTGCCGCGTTCTGCCTTGTCCGTATCTTCGATGGTAAACTCCGGACTACCATCGCAAGTCCATTTCACGGCTTTAGCACCATCCTGATAGGATTTGGTAATGATTTCGACCTTCTTGGCAACCATAAAAGCCGAGTAAAAGCCAAGTCCGAAATGACCGATAATGGCATTGGCATCATTCTTATATTTCTCCAGGAAGTCGTTGGCTCCCGAGAATGCAATCTGATTGATGTATTTATCTATTTCTTCTGCCGTCAGGCCGATACCACGATCGGATACGGTAATCGTATCCTTGCCTAAGGACACATGCACGGTCAAATCACCGAGCTCACCCTTAAACTCACCGATAGAAGCCAGTGTTTTAAGTTTCTGGGTAGCATCGACGGCATTAGAGACTAACTCACGAAGGAAGATTTCATGGTCACTGTACAAAAACTTTTTGATAACGGGGAAGATATTCTCTGTAGTTACCCCAATATTTCCTTTTTGCATACTAAGTTTATATTTTTAGATTTGTATTTTTATTGTTTTGGCAAACTGAACACAAAAAAAATGCCAGTCCCGAAGAACTGACATTTTGACTGTTTTATTATAAAGTCTTGTTATGCCTTGGTTATACTCAACTCGTCTTTTTCCTTATCGGCAGAAACATTAACCGTATCACCGGGCTGTAATCCGGCAGATACAATCAGTTCCGAAAGCCCGTCTTCCAGATAATTCTGAATGGCACGCTTCAACGGACGGGCGCCAAATTGCACATCGTAGCCTTTGGCAGCAAGGAATCTCTTAGCTTCATCATCTACAACCATCTTATAACCAATAGCTTCAATCCGTTCATACAAGCCTTTCAGCTCTATGTCCACAATCTTCGTAATGGCATCCAACGAAAGCTGGTCAAACGTTATGATTTCATCCAGACGGTTCAGGAACTCAGGAGCAAAGGTCTTGTTCAATGCTTTCTGAATCACACTGCGCGAGTACTCGTTATCATCCGTACGTGCCTGTGCCGCAAAACCTACGCCACGGCCGAACTCTTTCAACTGGCGGGTACCGATATTGGAGGTCATGATGATGACTGTATTCTTAAAGTCAATCGTTCTGCCATAATTGTCAGTAAGACGTCCCTCGTCCAACACCTGCAACAAGATATTGAACACATCCGGGTGAGCTTTTTCAATTTCGTCCAACAGCACTATGGAATAAGGCTTCCGGCGTACCTTCTCAGTCAACTGTCCGCCTTCCTCATAACCGACATACCCCGGAGCCGCTCCAATCATACGGGACACCGTATATTTCTCCATATATTCGCTCATATCAATGCGTATCAGCGCATCGCTGGAGCCAAACATATATTTAGCCAACTGCTTGGCCAAATGCGTTTTACCCACGCCGGTAGGGCCGAGGAACATAAACGTTCCGATAGGGCGGTTAGGATCTTTCAAGCCTACACGGCTGCGCAGGATGGCTTTGGTAAGTTTCTCTATCGCAGCATCCTGAGCCACAACTTTTGCCTGCAAATCTTCTTTCATACCTGCAAGCTTAAGACCTTCCGCCTGAGCCATACGTTGCACCGGAATACCGGACATCATCGATATGACATTGGCTATTTCTTCCTCTCCAACAAGCTGGCGGTCGTCTTTGAGACGGGCTTCCCATTCCTCTTTCATTTCATCCAGGCGAGCGGAAAGTTCTTTCTCTCTATCCCGATAACTGGCGGCCAGTTCAAAGTTCTGCGACTTTACGGCTTCAGCCTTCAAAACACGTGCGTCTTCTATCAGCTTTTCCTGCTCTTCAATCTCTTTGGGAACATTAATGTTCGTCAAATGCACACGCGAACCGGCTTCGTCCAAAGCATCAATGGCTTTATCCGGGAAGTTACGGTCGGTTATATAACGCTCTGCCAACTTGACACATGCCTCTAACGCTTCGTCCGTATAGCTCACATTATGGTGGTCTTCGTACTTCTCTTTTATGTTTCTCAGTATCTGGAGCGTTTCTTCCGGAGTAGTGGGTTCTACTATAACTTTCTGAAAACGACGCTCCAAAGCACCGTCTTTCTCGATATTCTTTCTGTATTCGTCAAGCGTGGTAGCACCGATACATTGTATTTCGCCGCGAGCCAAAGCCGGCTTCAACATATTGGCTGCATCCATAGAGCCGGCAGCTGCACCGGCGCCTACAATAGTATGAATCTCGTCTATGAACAAGATTACGTTCGGATTCTTCTGCAACTCGTTGATAATGGAGCGAATGCGCTCTTCAAACTGTCCGCGGTATTTGGTTCCGGCTACAACAGAAGCCATATCGAGCATTACCACCCGCTTGTCAAACAAGATACGGGATACTTTCTTTTGAACGATACGTAGCGCCAGTCCCTCTACAATAGCCGACTTGCCGACACCCGGCTCACCAATCAGCACCGGATTGTTTTTCTTACGACGACTCAATATCTGCGCCAAGCGTTCTATCTCACGCTCACGCCCTACAACTGGATCGAGCTTGCCTTCTTCTGCCGCACGGGTCATGTCCGTACCGAAGTTATCCAGGACCGGAGTATCATTGGAAGACTTCTTCGAGGCAGTCTGTGCAGAAGAAGCCGCTCCTTGTCCTGCATTGCGAGAAGAGTGGGACATGTTCATGTCTTCATCCTCTTCTTCCTCTTCTTCCGGAAATCCCATACCAGCATTCGGGTTGGTGGATTGCATTGTAAGCTGTTCAAATACAGCTTGATAATTCACCTGATTCTCTTCCAGGACGGTGGCAGCCAGGTTGTCGCCATCCTTCAGTATAGCCAACAGCACATGTTCGGCATCGGCTGTTGAACTCTTTAAAATGCGCGCTTCCAGAATGCACATCTTCAATATCTTAGCGGCCATTGGCGACAATGGCACATCCGCATCGGGTAATAGGGTGTCGTCTTCGGCATCTCTCAAGAAGCTTTCAATGCGCTTTTTTACTTGCTTCAAGTCTATATCGAGTTTCATCAATATCTCGATAGCTTTTCCTCCACCGTCACGTAGCATGCCGAGCAGAAGATGCTCCGGGCCGATATATCTATTTCTCAGTCGATTGGCTTCTTCCTTGCTATAAGTTATAATATCAGAAACTCTTTGTGAAAATTGATTGTTCATATAATTTTTATCTCCTTAATTAAAGGTTTTGACTGACAAAGATACGCATTTCTTTATATTGCATACCATAAACTGGATTAATAATATACAAATCCCGTGCCATAAATCACATCTTTCCGGTTCGCCCTACACATTATATTATAATACGTGGGAATTTCATCCGTACCAACGGTTGGTATTCGATGTACCAACCTAAGAAACTTCATATACCTAAGCTTGGTACGGCTCGTACCTTAGTAAGGTACACCGAGTACCAAAGGGAGGTATCTTTCTGGTACTTGTATCTGTCTTATTTTTAACCGATTATACATCAAACGGAAAACCATACATCCAAACGGGGTTTCAAGCATGGAAATCTGCAACAAAGTTTATGAGGGAAAACTTTTGTATATCGTAAAAAAGCAGTACTTTAGCGTGGTTTTTCACAAACCCGCAAATGTATAATTAATAATCTTTTTAAATGCTTGAACAAGACAGAATTATAAAGATTAACATCGAGGAGGAAATGAAGTCTTCGTACATTGACTACTCCATGTCGGTCATTGTTTCACGTGCCCTTCCGGATGTTAGAGATGGTTTTAAACCTGTTCACCGAAGAATTCTTTTCGGTATGATGGGACTGGGAAATACGTCGGATAAACCCTATAAGAAATCTGCGAGAGTTGTCGGTGAGGTATTAGGTAAATATCACCCGCACGGTGACTCATCCGTATATGGCGCTCTCGTCCGTATGGCACAGCCGTGGGCTATGCGCTACATGCTTGTAGACGGACAAGGCAACTACGGTTCTGTGGACGGTGACAGCGCAGCCGCCATGCGTTACACGGAATGCCGCTTGCAAAAGATTGGAGAAGAAATGATGCAGGATCTTGATAAAGAGACTGTAGACATGCAAACCAACTTCGATGACTCGTTGTTGGAACCTACCGTAATGCCGACCCGCATTCCGAACCTTCTTGTCAACGGTGCTTCCGGTATCGCCGTAGGTATGGCCACGAATATGCCGACCCATAATCTGTCCGAAGTGATAGATGCCTGCGTCGCATATATCGACAATAATGATATCGACATCGAAGATTTGATGACTTACGTCAAAGCTCCTGACTTCCCGACAGGCGGTTATATATATGGTATGAGCGGTGTGCGCGAAGCCTACATGACTGGTCGCGGACGTGTCGTAATGCGCGCCAAGGCTGAGATTGAAACATCTTCCACGCATGACAAAATCGTCGTAACCGAAATCCCTTACGGAGTAAATAAGGCCGAATTAATCAAATCCATCGCCGATTTGGCCAACGAAAAGAAGATAGAGGGCATTTCCAATGCCAACGACGAGTCTGACCGCGAAGGTATGCGCATCGTCATCGACGTAAAACGCGATGCCAACGCCAGTGTAGTGCTGAACAAGCTCTACAAGATGACATTGTTGCAGACTTCCTTCGGCGTAAACAACGTAGCATTGGTACACGGACGTCCTCGCTTGCTGAACCTGAAAGACCTCATCAAGTATTTCGTAGAGCATCGTCACGACGTAGTTATCCGCCGTACACAATATGATTTGCGCAAGGCTAAAGAACGTGCCCATATCTTAGAAGGTTTGATTATCGCATCGGACAATATTGATGAGGTAATCAAAATCATCCGTGCCGCCAAAACTCCGAATGACGCAATCAGCGGTTTGATGGAGCGTTTTGAATTAACTGAAATCCAATCGCGCGCCATCGTAGAGATGCGTCTGCGCCAGTTAACCGGACTCATGCAGGACCAACTCCATGCCGAGTATGAGGAAATCCAAAAGCAGATTGCTTATCTGGAAGAAATCCTTGTTAACGACGAACTCTGCCGCAAGGTTATCAAAGATGAATTAATCGAGATTAAAACTAAATACGGTGATGAACGCCGCTCTGAAATAGTTTATTCGTCGGAAGAATTCAACCCGGAAGATTTCTATGCAGACGATGAAATGATTATTACCATTTCTCATATGGGATATATCAAGCGTACGCCGTTAAGCGAATTCCGCGCCCAAAACCGCGGTGGGGTAGGTTCTAAGGGAACAGAGACACGTGATGAGGACTTTGTAGAACATATATATCCTGCAACAATGCACAATACCATGATGTTCTTCACTCAAAAAGGTAAGTGCTATTGGCTGAAAGTATATGAGATACCCGAAGGAACCAAAAATTCTAAGGGACGCGCCATTCAGAACCTATTGAATATAGACTCTGATGACGCCGTAAATGCATACCTGCGCGTGAAGAACCTGAACGACCAGGATTTCATTAACAGTCATTATGTACTGTTCTGCACAAAGAATGGCGTCATTAAAAAAACATTGCTCGAACAATATTCCCGTCCTCGCCAAAATGGTGTCAATGCTATTACAATCCGCGAAGATGACCGTGTAATCGAAGTGCGCATGACTAACGGTGACAATGAGATTATCATTGCCAATCGCAACGGACGTGCTATCCGTTTCCACGAAAGTGCCGTACGCGTAATGGGACGTACAGCTACCGGTGTACGCGGCATGACGCTTGATGAAGACGGACAAGACGAAGTTGTCGGAATGATTTGTATCAAAGACCCTGAAACTGAGACAATCATGGTTGTGTCAGAACAAGGATACGGTAAACGTTCTGATATTGAGGATTATCGTAAGACGAACCGTGGCGGTAAAGGTGTAAAAACTATGAATATCACCGATAAAACCGGTAAACTGGTAACAATCAAGTCTGTAACAGACGAGAATGATTTAATGATTATCAATAAATCGGGTATCACCATCCGTCTGAAAGTAGCAGATGTTCGTATAATGGGACGTGCTACGCAGGGAGTACGACTGATTAATCTTGAAAAACGTAATGATGAAATTGGATCCGTATGTAAAGTTACCTCGGAAACCGAAGAGGATATCATTGCAGAAGAGGATAGCGATGCATCAGAAAAAACTCAGAACGATATAGTAAACAATGAAAATGAAGAATAGACACAATATTAATTTAAAATTTTCTACAATCATGAAAAGAGTATTATTTTCAATGGTTTTACTACTTGCGGCAGGCTTTACCTTCGCTCAGGAAAAGAGCGTGAAAGAGGCAAAAAGCATCGCTAACGACGTAAAACCGGATTTTGCACAAGCAGAGAAGCTCATCAATGAAGCTCTGAACAATGCTGAAACCAAAGACAACGCCGAAACATGGGATGTAGCCGGCTTTATTCAAAAGAGAATCAATGAAAAGGAAATGGAGAATGCTTATTTAAGAAAGCCTTATGATACTCTTAAAGTGTATAACAGCGCACTGAATATGTGCAAATACTACTTTAAATGCGATGAACTTGCACAGATTCCTAACGAAAAAGGTAAAATCAAAAATAAGTTCAGAAGATCGAACAGTGCTGCTATATTAGCTGCGCGTCCCAACCTGATTAACGGTGGTATCCAATTCTTTAATTTAGATAAGAATAAAGAGGCTTTGGATTTCTTCGCAACTTATGTAGACATTGCCATCAATCCTATGTTTGAAAAGGAGAATCTGCTTCAAACAGATACTGTATTGCCCCAAATTGCTTATTATGCAAGCTTAGCTGCAGCTAAAATGGAAGATTATCCAAGCGTGTTGAAATATGCACCTTATGCAAAGGAGGACAAAGAAGTGGGTAAATATGCCATGGAATTTATTTCTACAGCATTGAAAGCTCAAGGTGATACTGTCAAGTGGATCGCTTCCTTAAAAGATGGTATCCAAAAGTATCCTGAACATTCATTCTTCTTTGGACATCTGATTGATTATTATAGCAATAATAATAAGTTTGACGAAGCAATGCAGTTTGCAGATGATATGTTGGCTAAAGATCCTAATAACACATTCTATTTGTACGTAAAAGGATACCTTTATCATAACATGAAAGATTATGAAAAAGCCATTGAATTCTACAACAAAACCATTGAAGTAGATCCTAACTATGCAGAAGCATATTCCAACTTGGGCTTAATCTATTGCCTGCAAGCTCAGGATTTCTCTGAAAAAGCTACTACTGATGTCAATAATCCAAAATACAAAGAAGACCAAGCTACACTGAAAGTTTTCTATGAAAAGGCAAGACCTAATTATGAAAAAGCAAGAGAACTGAAACCTGAACAGAAGGATTTGTGGCTAAATGGATTATACAGAGTTTATTATAACTTACAAATGGGTCCTGAATTTGATGAAATAGAAAAATTGATGCAATAATTGAATTGCTACTATACCAAAGATAGCTTGAATATGTAAGCTATCTTTGGTATAATTTTCTTCCAGATTAGAGAAGGATAAAGGTTTATTTTAGTTTATGGTATCATATATTAAACATAATATTGATATTACACCATAAACATAGGAAATGGGACATGTAATAGTATTAACCATGAAAAGATAAAAAATAAGTGGACTCCACTAAAACTAATTCAGCATTTAGCGGTAGCCCACATTCTTACCTAGACAGATTAAAATTATCATTTCAATTAGGCCGCCCATAGATAACCAGCAATGGTGTATCAGAATGGAAAATCATTTTTCTGGCAATTCCTGGATTAAACAAACGAGAAAATATATTTCGCTTATATGATGTCAATGTAATAATATCTATGTGATTAGTTTTAATATATTCATCCAAACTATTAAGGAAGTCATCATTCTTCACTACATCATAATGAATTTCCAATTGCGGATACTGTTTTTGGAAATACTCTTTAATGCCACCCAACTTTATCTCATTCCAAGTGTCTTTTACATCAGCTAAGTGTATTAAAGAAACTGAGAAACAAAATGGCTTTAAACTATTAATTAATGAATCAAAAGCTATCAAGTCGCGCTGGTCAAAATTCGTAATAAATGCAATACGTTTCACAGCGTTAAATTCTTTGAACGGTGTATTCTCCGGAATGGCTAAAACCGGTACGCGGCTACGCTCGATAACTTCAGCGGTTACACTACCAATCAAATCAATATCTTTCTGATTCTTACCACGCGTTCCCATGATGATAATTCTCGGACGATTTTCTTTAGAATAGCGTAATATCTCTTCTTCTGGAATGCCTTCTCTCAATACGCAAGTGTATTTTATATCAGGAAATTCTCCGGATGTAACTTTAGCTTTTACTTTATCGGACAAAGCATTCAAATCCGAGTGTACTTTCTGCAATATATTCCGGACATTCTCTTCATCACTCAACTGATAGTTAAAAACATCACCGTATGGCAATGAAGTCGCATAGATAGGTGTAAAATATACATGAAGCAAAACTACTTCAGCATCTATGTTTTTTGCAAAATTAAAACCGAACTCACACGCTTTCAATGAATAACTTGAAAAATCGACAGGAATCAAGACCTTATTACTACCTTTCTCTATTTGGGGCATCTTCTCTCCCACTACTTCTTCGGACAACCATGCCGAGCTTTCCGTAATTTTCAAAGCATGCGGTAAATCGCTTTCTTTTATACGAACACGCACACCGGAAGATACAACCGGCTGTATTTGATTTACATTATGGATGTAAGTCTCAATACCTTCATTTTCGAGAACATTCTTTAGTATTTGTGCCTTAGCATACGTAAGAATCGCTAATGTTACTAATTTATCTTCCATAAGTCGTCTATTATATTTATTTACAAAACAAACAAGAAATCCCAATTGTTTCTCAGCAATTGGGATCCTTCTTTACTTTCTTTTCTTAAGCCTGAACAGGTTCAGCAGTTTCACCTGCCATTTCATCTAAAATTTTTAAAGCCCGATCAAGAACGGTAGTATCATCAATCATTACTAAACCGCCATCCGGACCGGGTTCTAAGTGAATTCCAACACTCTTACCCTCCTTAAAGTTATGACCGCCAAAGAAGTTTCTTACAGTGTCAACATTAAGTCCAAGTTCATCGGCTATTCTATGCATACTACCACTAGGTAATGAGTCTTTAATCTTACGGAGTTCATTAAATGTTATCGTTCTCATATTCATAAATTTAATGGTTAATACTTTGTTATTTCTTTATCACGCTATAAACTTAAGGAAAAAAAAAGATAAAACAAACTATTTATCTGTATTTTTCCATTATATGTTTAACATTCTCATAAATACAAAAAGAACCCGTATGAAGTAAAAGGAAATAGTTTCCTTTATTTCATACGGGCTTCTATATTTAGCAATGGATACTCTTAAATCACTTCTATTGCAGAAGCAGGAATCCACCCTACCTTACCATCTTCCAAGCGAATCTCTTTCCATTCGCGCATGGAATTATCTTTAATTTCAATTTTATGCCCTTCATGCAGAACGAATAAACCAGTACCACTTTCACTGGGAGTACTCCGTACTGTGACACTGGGAGACAAGACTATCGCATCATTCCTACCCAGTAATTCACTTTTCTGCTCCGAAGCAAAAATATTACTTAATACAGTAAATATCAAAAATAGAATTCCCGCTATAAACCCGCTTTTTTTCCAGATAATCTGTTTGGAAAAAAAGAATAGGGAAAACGAGATAAGCAAAAGAATAAAAAACACAATACCTAATTTAGCCCAAGCATCTACACTTAAACAATTTGTCAATGACTTAACCCAAGCTACAAAAAATATATCAGGTACAGAAACTACCTTATCTATCGTCTTGGAACGTGCTATTTCCAAATTAGCGCGAATATCTGCATTACCCGGTTGCAATAACAAAGCGCGTTCATAATTTAAAATAGCCTTTGCTATATCGTCTGCTTTATAATAGCTATTACCCAAATTATAATAAACTTCAGCGGCTTCACCTTTTTTCAATAAGCTCTCATATATTTGAATGGCAGAAGCATAATCATTACGCATATATGCACTGTCACCTTGTGCTTTCGTAACATTGTCAACTGATTTAGTTGCAGAAAATTCCGTATGCGAACCTATAGACACAGAATCTTTGGCAGAAGCCGAAGTATCTGCCGTTCCTTGCGCCCAAACAGCTAATCCTATCAGTAGACCAAATGCTAAGGATATTACTTTCTTCATCATTATACCTCCCAATTTAATGTTTTATAGAGTTTTCCATTTTACTGATAACTTCCAAAGAATCTGAATAAACTTTATCCATAGCCTGATTATCATCTCCGGGAGCAAAACGGGCAAACTCACAATTGTTCAATGCATCAAGGAAATCTTTTATCAGTGCATCATCAACACCGTAATTGCGAAGCTCTCCCTCAACATTATCTTTAGATAAACGTGAAACCGGAATACTCAATTTATCGCTAATATATCCCCACAATGCTTTCAATACTTCATCGTAAAATGCATCTTTCTTGTTATCTGCCAACAATTTCCCCGCTAACTTCATACGTTTCACTGCAACTTTATTTGCTTTCTTCGTACGCATTTTGGCAACATTGGCATTGGCTGCAATCTGTTTACGATAAACTATGAAGAACAGGACAAATGCAATGCCGGGCACTATGTAAAACAGCCAATAAGCCAAAGAACCGAAGAAGAAATCTCCTTTTTGAGAAAGGGTTACGTTATTCTGCTTGATATAACGTATGTCCTCATTCAAAACTTTCAAATCTTCTTTATTAGTAAAATTGGCAATAGTCTGAGCTGCATTACCACTTCCCTTTTCTACATGGAGTTCGTATTCCTCGGTCGTTAAAGTCTTGTATGTACGAGATTTAATATCGAAATAGCTGAACTTTACAGCAGGAATCTTATATGTTCCCGCATTACGGGGAATGGCAAGATACTCAATCACCTGACTGCCGGAGAGTCCGGCATTTGTCAAACGGAACTTATTATCAACCTTCGGGTCATAGACTTCAAAGTCTTCTGGGAATTTAACTTCCGGAGTAGAGATTAATTTCAGATTACCCGTACCCGAAATAACAAGCCTCACAGTAACAGCATCGTTTGTCTTAACATTCGTACTATTTATAGAAGAAGAAATACTGAATTCTCCCACTCCTCCGGAAAATCCCGAAGGCTTACCATCCGGTAAAGCTTTTACATCAACAACCAATTTAGGGGTCATCAATGTCTTCTTTACTTCTACGTAATTAGAACCACCATTGAAGAAAGCTTCGAAAGGATCGTCCACATGAGTAACCTTGGCTATAGATGCATCAAAACGTGCCGCATCAATCGTTATTTTTCCCGGTTGTTGCGGAAATAATACAAATTGGCGGTATACGGTCGTCTGATAGTTTCTTCCTTTATAGTGTTCAAGACTCCATTTACGATCATTAGGCAATTCGACTTCCTGAGAATGAAAGCCTTTAAAATCGGGAAGTTTCACGTTGTCAAAACCTCTCAAGTCTACTAAAGTATATATCTTATATGTTAACAAGAGAGCCTCTTGCTCATACAAGTTCGTCTTATTGGCAGTAGCTGTAATAAACAAATCGTTATTCGATACTGACGTTCCTGATGAAGCACGGCTTGCAGAACCACTTTGTCTTCCGCTGTTTCCGGAAGCCCCTCCATTTGTTCTATCAGCAGGAAGTACTTTTACGTGCACAGAATTGGAAACCATCTGATTGCCCTCTGCCGTTATAGTAGCCCCAGGTATAGTAAAACTACCTTCAGCCGTAGCCATCAATATATAAGTAAATGTTATGCTACTCGTAGAGGTTGTCTGCCCATTGATAACTTGCACACTCTTCTGTTGTGAACGACTGGGCCCCATCAGTACATCAAAACCTTTTATAGAAGGAGCCCGGAAATCTCTCACTTTCTGTGTGGTCACTGTATATGACAGTCTGAATTGATCACCTACTGCCACAACATCAGGTGCAGATGCAGTAAACGAAACCTTGCTATCTGCAAAAGCACGCAAACTGACTATCATCAGCACCATCCATAAGACAATTATTTTTCTCATATATTATTTCCTGTTATATTTATTACCAATCTTTTTCCAAACGACCACCTTGAATAACCTGCTGTTTCTTTACTTTATCCTGCACATCTTTTTCATCTTGCATCACAGAATTTAAAAGCTGCTCGGCATTCTCTTTAGACATCTCACTGTCCTTTTTCTGTGGTTGCGGCGGTTGTTGTTGGTCTTTATTCTGCTGTTGATCTTTATTTTGGTCCTTTTTATCCTCCTGCTGGTCCTGTTGCTGCTGTTTATTCTGGTCCTGGTTTTGCTGATTCTGCTGGTCTTTCAGCATCTTTTGCGCCAAGGCCAAATTATAACGTGTTTCATCATCTTTCGGGTTATTACGCAATGACTGCTTATATGCTTCTACCGCTTTGCCATAATCTTTCTGTGATTGAAAAATCACTCCCATATTATGATAGATTTGCGCTAAATCATTCTTGTCCTTTTCTATCTTGGTAGCAGCAACATATTGTTCCATAGCCTCTTGCAGTTTATTCTGCTGAGCCAATGTATTTCCCAAATTAAACATAGAGACTGTAGACTGAGGATTCGTCTCCAAAGCTTTACGATAATTTACCTCCGCATCCACATACACACTATCTTTAAAAAAACGGTTCCCTTTACGGATAAAATCACGTTCGGCTTTCTGAGCCGAAGCTGTAGCTGCCATTAGCAGCAATAAAAAAAAGCTTATATATTTTTTCTGTAACATACGCATCATTTCTTATTGGAAAACAAATGAATATTACGGAACAGAGGGTTCTTGCGCTCCAATACCAGCATTTCTGCCAACAAAAGCAACAGAATAATCCATGCCACAGCCTGGAATTGCTCATTAAACTCTGTGTATACCTGCGTTTCCACATCAGCTTTCGCCATTTTATTAATTTCCCGGCTAATCGCCTTTTGAGCGCCATTTGTATTATCTACACGCACATAGATACCATTGCCCGCCTTAGCTATCTCCTGACACATCTGTTCGTTCAAACGGGTTACAATCACGTTCCCGTCACGGTCGCGACGATAATCATTTGTCCCTTCTGCCGGGATGGGAGCTCCCTCAGGCATACCTACACCAAGAACATTCACCTGAATACCTTTTTCTGCGGCATCCTTAGCGGCTTCCACTGCACCACCTTCATGATTTTCACCATCGGTAATGACAATCACTGCACGCCCTACCCCCTCCTGCGGGGTAAAACTACGGGAAGCCAAATTAATGGCTGCCCCGATTGCTGTACCTTGTTTGGAAATCAATGAAGGATCTATAGATTCCAAAAACATCTTGGCTGATATATAATCGCTTGTAATAGGAAGCTGTGTAAATGCATCACCTGCAAAAACAATCATACCAACTTTATCATTCTCCATTTTATCCACCAACTGCGCTACAAGTCTCTTTGCCTTCTGCAAACGACTGGGCTGTACATCTTGTGCCAGCATCGAATTGGAAATATCCAATGCAATCATCACTTCAACTCCCTGACGCTTCACTGTTTCCAGTTTAGAACCAAACTGCGGACGCGCCAACAATACAGAAAACAGACCGATAGCAACAAATACCATCCAAAACTTCACATCCGGACGATACTTGGATACATCCGGCATCAACTGTGCCATCAGTTCCGGATCACCGAATTTGCGGATATTCTTCCGTCGCCGATAATTGGAATACAAGTAGAAGGCTGCTAACAAGGGCAACAACAGCAACAAGTACAAATATGCAGGTTCTTCAAATCGAAACATTTTTTTATTTATTATTTTTACGATTTACTATTTACTAAACTTGTACAAGATACAATATCCTGAGAAAAAGGATGCGTATACTACGGTATCTTCTTCAATATTGAATTACGTAACAGAACTTCCAACAGCACACATAAGAAAGCTGCCAGTGCAAACCAGCGATACTCTTCCTGGCGCTTGCTGTATTCTTTTACGTTCAGTTTCGTTTTCTCCAGCTTATCTATTTCCTCGTATACCTCTTTCAACTTCGAATTACTCGTGGCGCGAAAATAATTACCATCCGTTGTTCCGGCAATTTGTGTCAGGGTCTTTTCGTCAATCTCAACCGGCATATTGACATACTGCACGGTTCCACCTACCGGATAAGGATATGGAGCCATACCGTTAGTACCTACACCGATAGTATAAACACGGATACCGAAACTTTTAGCTATCTCGGCAGCCGTCAACGGAGAAATATCTCCTCTATTATTCGTACCGTCTGTTAAAAGAATAATCACTTTCGATTTGGCTTTGCTGTCTTTCAGCCGGGTAACCGCATTGGCAATACCCATACCCACTGCCGTACCATCCTCAATAAGACCACATTTTACGTCCTTTATCAAATTCAAAAGCACGGCATGATCTACCGTCAACGGACATTGCGTAAAACTTTCTCCGGCGAATAGCGTGATGCCGACATTGTCATTCGGACGGCCATTGATGAACTCTGCCGCCACATCCTTGGCCGCTTCCAGGCGATTCGGCTTCAAATCTTCAGCCAACATACTGGTAGAAACGTCTATGGCAAGCATTATATCAATACCCTCTATTTCACTATTCTGCCAGCTATCGGTAGTTTGCGGTCTGGCTAAAACGAGAATAATCAAGGTTAAAGCTATTATCCTCAATGCAAACGGTGCATGCAGCAAGTAATTCTTATAGCTCTTGGGAGTATGCGCATATACACGAGCGTCTGAAATCTGAAGCGTGGCTTCACTATTCTTCCGCCTCATGATATACCATACTATATAAGGTATAAGCAACAGCAGCAAAAATAAATATTCAATATTGGCAAAAACCATGATATTTACAATTTTACAAATTATGATTATGATTGAAGCATATCTCCCTGCTTTTACTTTCAGGCAAAATAGTTATACAGCTCCAAACCTATATATATCAGTGAACCGACAAGTGCTACCGTTAAAGCAACGATACCTGCACCAAGCAGTATCTTGGTACGCAAGGAACGTTTTTCAATGATAGTAATTTCAGTAGGCTGCGGCTTGGCATTTTCATCTTCTTTTTCCTTTGTTTCATTGATAAAGTCAATCGCATTAATCAAATTCGCGTCATTCTCATTCATCAGTGGATTATGTTTGGCAAACTTCACTAAATCCGCGGTTTGGAACAGGATACGTAAATCCGATATTGCATTTTTATCATTCATTTCCAATAGTTTATCAATGATTTCAGAGGAAGTCATTTCCAATGCATTGAAACCGAAACGGTCTTTTATATAAGTACGAATAGCATCTGTCAATTCTGTATAATACTCCTTCGATTGTCCTTTCTGCCATACTTTCTCACCTTTGATACGTTCTATTTCCTGCATGGCCAACTGATGTGGCGGCAGTTTCGGTTCTACTTTCACCTTGCGAATTATCGGTTTGTTATCACGAATACGTTTCACAAGATAGATAAGCAGCAACAGGAACGGCACAAACAATACAGCACAAGCGATAGACATATACCAGTCTTCCCATGCAAAAGGTGCTTTCATTACGGGTTTAGGACCAAAAAACTGATCGGGATGCAACGTATCTACCGGCATGGAATACACTTTCAATGCCAAAGCTTTGGAGCGATATGCCTTATTATCAACAAGCACCTCCATTGGGGGCAAATAATATAATGCCGAGTCAAAGGAAGTTACGGTGTACTCCTGAGTTATCAACGAGCGCCTGCCGTCATTCAGCATCTGTGTATCGGGCTTGGCTATATCAACAATTTCCACTCCACGCACCAAAGTATCTGTATAGGCAGGAAGAATAGCGCGCTTATCAGTGTCCAATGAAACCTGAAGCTTAATCTTGGCCTGCTCCCCGATAAGGATTTGCAAGGAATCAATTGTAGCATCCACTGTCACCGACTGGGCTATTACCCTACCCGTCAATGCTGTCAACAGCGTTATCAGAAATAAATATCTTTTCATTCTCCGATTAGTTTCTTTTCGCAAATAAATTCATCAATGCTTTCACATAATCCTGGTCCGTACGTACTGACACATTATCTACATTGCTCTTAGTAAATGTATCATTCAGTTCCGTCTGCTTATTCACCCACCAATCACGATGAGCACGCCGTACGGCACGCGAAGAAGTATCAATCCATTGTTCATGCCCCGTTTCCGCATCTTTTATTTTCATCAGCCCCACAGCAGGCAACTCCTCTACACGGCGGTCGTATACCTGAATAGCCACAACATCATGCTTCCGATTGGCAATAGTCATGGCATTTTTAAAACTCTCCTGGTCGATGAAGTCCGATAAGACAAAAGCCGTACAACGACGCTTCATAACATTCGTAAGATACTCCAAGCCGAGACGGATATTGGTCCGGCGACTTTCCGGACGGAAATCAAGCAATTCGCGAATGATATATAGTATATGTTTACGTCCCTTCTTGGGTGGAATAAACTTTTCTATCCGGTCTGAAAAGAAGATGACACCGATTTTATCATTATTCTGAATGGCGGAAAAAGCCAATGTAGCAGCTATTTCCGTCACCATATCTTTCTTCATCTGCTTCACAGTACCGAACTCCAGACTACCGGAAACATCTACCAGCAACATTACAGTCAGTTCACGTTCTTCTTCAAACACCTTCACAAAGGGTTTATGAAAACGAGCCGTTACATTCCAGTCTATGTCGCGTATATCGTCACCAAACTGATATTCACGCACTTCGGAAAAAGCCATACCTCTACCTTTGAAAGCCGAGTGATACTGGCCCGCAAAAATATTATTGGACAATCCGCGCGTCTTTATCTCAATCTGACGGACTTTTTTTAATAAATCAGTTGTTTCCATTCAGTAATACATAAATAGTAAACAAATTGTTTACATTAGGGCACTTCAACCTTATTCAATATTTTGCTGACGATTTCATCCGAAGTCATATTGCTTGCTTCAGCTTCATAAGTCAGACCGATGCGGTGGCGCAATACATCATGTGCCACTGCGCGCACATCTTCCGGGATAACATAGCCACGGCGTTTGATGAAGGCATAACTGCGTGCCGCCAATGCCAGATTGATAGATGCACGAGGCGAACCGCCGAATCCGATCATATCTTTCAGCTCCTTCAAATCATACTTCTCCGGATAACGGGTTGCAAATACAATATCGACAATATATTTTTCAATCTTTTCATCCAGATATACCTGACGTACAACCTTACGCGCTTCGATAATCTCGTCTGCTTTCAGAATAGGCTTTACATTCAGTCTTTCTCCGTTTATATTCTGGCGTATAATTAATTTTTCTTCTTCCAATTTAGGATAGTCGATAACTACCTTCAGCATGAAACGGTCTACCTGCGCTTCAGGCAACGGATACGTACCCTCTTGTTCGATAGGATTCTGAGTTGCAAGCACCAAAAAAGGTTCAGGCAGTCTGAATGTTTCCTTACCTATGGTAACCTGACGTTCCTGCATAGCTTCCAATAAAGCACTTTGCACCTTGGCCGGAGCACGGTTAATTTCATCGGCCAATACAAAATTAGCAAATACAGGTCCTTTCTTTACCTGAAAAGTTTCATCTTTCTGGCTGTAAACCATCGTACCGATAACGTCCGCCGGCAACAAGTCAGGTGTAAACTGAATACGGCTATATTGTGCATCAATCAATGAAGCCAGTGTTTTGATAGCCAATGTTTTTGCCAAACCGGGCACACCTTCCAACAACACATGTCCGTCAGACAACAAACCGATTAACAACGACTCTACCAGGTGCTTTTGTCCTACAATAACCTGGTCCATGCCCGTAGTAAGATTGGTAACGAAAGCACTTTGTCTTTCAATCCGCTCGTTCAATTCGCGGATATCAATTGTTTCAGCCATAAATCAATGTATTTTAATGTTTAATTTTTCGTTTTCGCCCGGCCATACACCGGTAATTATAATTCGCTTCCAAAAGTACAGGAATAAATTAACCATAGCAACTAATTTTTATTAAAAAACAATGTGAAACCTTTAGATTAAACTACTTTCATAGAGTTTAGAGCCTGTTTAATTTTGTTCAGCATTCTTTTCAAGAGTTCTTCTTTGAAAATATTTTTCTGTTTTTACTAAGAGCATAGCAGGCTATGTAACGGATAAAAAGAGGAAAACAGACCGGGAAGAAACTCAAAAGGAACTGAAAAAATACTTCTTCAAGAATATTTAAACAAGCTCTGAGTATTTAACAAAAAAGAAGCAGTATCTTTTTACTGCTTCCTCACTAATTTAGGTATCTTTATTGTTGTGCCCGCAGGTACATTATCCGGTTTTTTGATAACGTCCGGATTATGTTTTACTATATATGGATATAACGCTTTAGTTCCATAAAAACGAAGAGCCACTCTGGTCAATGTCTCACCCGGCTTTATCGTATATGTCGCCTGCGTTCCTGCAATGGTATAATTGGTAGAATCGGGTACATACTCAACTTTCTTCTGCTTTTTCGGCTGGGAAGCAGATGTAGCAGCTGCCACAGGCTGTTTGACGGCAACCGGTGCTTCCTGCTGTTTTATTACAGGCTCAGCAATCAGCTTCTTCGACACAGTATCTTTTACGGCAATCGCCACACTATCCTTAACACCGACACTATCCATTAAAACCGTATTACCTGCCGCATTGCCAGCTTCATTGCCAGCGGTTTCCTCCACAGGCGATTCAGCCGATAATTCGTCAAACCAATCAGGATAATACAAATAAGCGACAGTTCCTGCACATAGCAATACCACAAGAGCCACGATGGCAATGAAGTATTTCATTGCGGAAGATTCAGCCGGGCCGGCAGTTTTGATAACCTCCACCCTCTCTTCATTAACCTCCTCCGAAGCCACAGTCTCCACAGGAGCAACGGCTTCTTCTACAGGTTCCGGTTCGACAGGACTATCGTTTTTTTCCGCAATCTCCGGTGTCTCAACCGTACTACCGGCAACCACTTCCGGCACAACATCTTCCACTTTCTGCTCCGTATCTTCATCTTCCTCACTGCCACTATCTACAGGGGTATCTTCTAAAACAGTACCTTCATTGAGCACTACTGTTTCAAAATGTGCAAACGGCTTATTGATAATATCTTTCAGAGCAGGCTCCGGAGTAAATGAGACTTTGGTATGGCCCTGTATCTCAAAGCGTTCCCCAGTATTGACATTTACACTCTCCCGGCTTTCCACATCAATCAGTTTAAAAGCGCCCAGACCTTTAATCTTCACATACTTGTCTTTTTCCAACGCTTCTTCAATCAGTTGGAAAAACTCTTTCACAAAACTATCGGCATTCTTCTTGCTCATGCCATGCTTTTCAGCCAGCAAGTCAATCAGATCCTGTATGTTTAGTTTTTCATTCATAATATGGAAGATTTTAAAAGAAAGATTACTTAAACTTATCCTTTAGCAAGGTACTGGGTTTATAAGTCAGCACCAGTTTAGGTGGAACCAGCATACGCTGTTTGGTTGTTGGATTTACGGATATACGTTCCGCTTTCTTTTTCACTTCGAATGTTCCAAAGCCTTGTATGGAAATCGTATTTCCTTCTTCCAGTTGCCGCGTCATATCCGACAGTAAAGATGTAACCAATTCCGAAGTATCCTTCAAAGTATACCCCAACCTGCGTGACAATTCCGAAGTAAATTCTTTGTTATTCAAAATCCAAGCTTTAAAATTGTGAACTACGGTGCTATATTAGCAAATCTTCCCCACATACACAAGAAGTACGAAAGGAAATGTTTAAATAATCCGTCCAAAAAGGTCGAAATCATCGGAATTTATTATCTCTACCCGATAAAAGCCGCCAATCTCCAACGGTTCATCACCACATTCAATCAGCACTTCCGGGTCTACTTCGGGAGAATCGAACTCCGTACGTCCGATATAGTAATCACCTTCCAAACGATCGATTATCACTTTCATCTGCCTGCCTATCTTTGCCGCGCTCAGTTCGGCGGAAATACCTTGCTGGATGGACATCAATTCATCCAACCGGGCTTGCTTTACTTCTTGAGGAATGCTGTCTTCGTAATGGGCAGCGGCATACGTACCTTCCTCCTCGGAATATGCAAATGCCCCCATTCTATCGAAGCGCACCTTACGGACAAACTCCTTCAACTCTTCAAAGTCAGCTTCCGTTTCTCCTGGATGCCCCACCATAAGCGTAGTACGCAAATGAATTCCCGGCACTTCTTCACGGAACTTTTCTATCAGCCGATAAGTATCCTCTTTGGTAACATGACGGCGCATTTTCTCCAGCATATTATCACTGATATGCTGCAAGGCAATATCCATATATTTACATACATTGGGACGCTCGCGCATCACGCGGAATAAATCCATCGGGAAATGAGCCGGATAAGCATAATGCAAACGTATCCATTCCACACCCGGAATTTCCGAGATTTTTTCGATTAATTGGGGCAACATCTGCCTCTTATATAAATCTACGCCATAATAGGTCAACTCCTGCGCAATAACCTGAAACTCTTTCACTCCGCGAGCCACAAGATACTTCACCTCATCCAGAATTTCTTCCATAGGACGCGACACATGCCGGCCTGTAATAATAGGAATGGCACAATAAGAGCATTTGCGGTCGCACCCTTCCGATATTTTCAGATAAGCATAATGCTGGGGAGTGGTCAATGTACGCTCTATGTGCAGTTCCTCATGGTATGCCTTACCCAAATCCTGCAGCAACTCTTTCCAATTGAACTTGCCGTAAAACTTATCCACCTGAGGAATCTCAATCGCCAGTTCCTTCAGGTAACGTTCCGAAAGGCAACCCATGACATAGAGTTTCTCCAGTTCGCCTTCTTCCTTGGCCTGTGCAAATTCAAGAATCATATTGATGGACTCCTCTTTTGCATCGCCGATGAAACCGCAGGTATTAATTACGGCAATCTCTCCTTTCGGACGCTCGGCATCATGCGTCACATGAAAACCCGCTTCCTCCAGCTGGCGCATCAAATGCTCCGAGTCCACTAAATTTTTAGAGCAGCCTAATGTTATGATATCAATGGTTTTCCGTTTCATGCATTCCCTCCGAACAACGAATCGACAAACTCTTTTTTACGGAACACCTGCAAGTCCTCTATACCTTCTCCCAGACCGATGTACTTTACCGGAATCTTAAACTGGTCGGAAATTCCGATTACAACACCGCCTTTAGCCGTTCCGTCCAGCTTGGTTACAGCCATTGCCGTAACCTCCGTTGCCAAAGTAAACTGCTTGGCCTGCTCAAATGCGTTCTGTCCGGTGGAGCCGTCCAAAACAAGCAGTACCTCATTCGGAGCATCCGGCACAACCTTCTTCATTACATTCTTAATTTTGGTCAGCTCGTTCATCAGACCCACTTTATTATGCAGACGTCCGGCGGTATCTATAATCACCACATCGGCATTATTGGCTACCGCTGAACTCAAAGTATCAAATGCCACAGAAGCAGGGTCAGCACCCATTTTCTGCTTGATAACGGGAACTCCCACACGTTCGCCCCAGATAACCAGCTGCTCCACCGCCGCTGCACGGAAAGTATCGGCAGCACCCAGATAAACGGATTTGCCGGCTTTCTTAAACTGATAAGCCAGTTTGCCTATAGTCGTGGTTTTTCCTACACCATTCACTCCCACTACCATAACCACGTATGGTTTCTTCGTAACAGGAGTTTCAAAGTCGTCCACATCATCCGAGTTGTTCTCTGTAAGCAAAGCAGCGATTTCATCGCGCAGAATCACATTCAGCTCCTTCGCATTCATATATTTCTCGTCTGCGGCACGCTTCTCGATACGTTCTATAATCTTCAACGTAGTTTCTACGCCCACATCCGAAGTAATCAACACCTCTTCCAGATTATCCAGCACCTCATCATCAACTTTCGATTTACCGGCTATAGCACGGGCAATCTTCCCGAACACACTCTCTTTTGTTTTAGATAATCCTTTATCTAATGTTTCCTTCTTTTCTTTTGAGAAAAAACTAAAAAATCCCATAGTCTACTTTTTTGTACAATACATTATGCCACAAAGATATAACAAAATTAACAAATAATAAAAGCCGAAACGATTTAATAGCAAAAAAAATCCCCCCGCCGATATATCAGCGAGAGGAGCTTTATAAGTAATCAGTGCCTTGCAGCAACTGCATTTATCTTATTTCTTGAAAAAGTCCTGTACTTTTTCGTTAGGAACCATTTGCTCATCGAAGATGTAAGCACCGGTCTTCGGAGACTTAACCATCTTGATAACCTTCGTATAAGCACGACCTTCCTTAGAACCATCGTGCAAACTTGCTACTGTTTTCTTTGCCATGGGTTATACTATTATTATTTAATTTCCTTGTGTACTGTTACTCTCTTCAGAATCGGGTTGTATTTCTTCAACTCCAGTCTCTCGGTAGTATTCTTTCTGTTCTTCGTTGTAATGTAACGAGAAGTTCCCGGCATACCGCTATCCTTGTGTTCTGTGCATTCCAGAATCACCTGTACTCTGTTACCTTTTGCTTTCTTTGCCATAATCAGTTATTCTCCTCTACTTTTAGCCAATTACTTTAATGCTTTTCCAATCACAATAACCCTTAGCTACTGCATCCTTCAAAGCAGCATCCAAACCTTTTTTGTTAATAATGCGCAGACCGTTGGCGCAAATGCTCAGACTGATCCAGCAGTCCTGTTCTACATAATAGAATTTCTTGTTAAACAAGTTCAAATCAAAGGTTCTTTTTGTTCTTCTCTTTGAGTGTGAAACATTGTTGCCAATCATGGCTTTCTTTCCGGTAATTTGACAAATCTTCGACATTTCTATCTTTATTTTATAGTTTTTATCTATACTTATTTCAAACAGAGCGCAAAGTAAGCACTTTTATCGTTACGAAACAAGTTTTTCCTAAAATAATTCGTTGCACGAGAATATTTTTTCCTCATTTCAGCATACTACAGAGCATAAACAGCGCATTTTGAATAGCCGACTGTACATTTTCCGCCCTTCCGCGATCGCCTTCCTGCTTCATGGTTACAATTTCGTTTTTGCAGGCAGCCGCTATCCACACAGTACCTACCGGTTTCTCCGGTGTACCGCCACCGGGGCCGGCAATTCCCGAAGTGGCAACCGCGCAATCCGTTTTCAACGTTTTCATCGCACCTTTCACCATTTCAACAACCGTCTCCCTGCTCACTGCACCGTGCTGCGCCAGCGTCTCGACAGAAACATGGAGCAAATCCGCCTTTATTTCGTTGGAATACGCCACAATTCCGCCTTTAAAATACTCCGAGCTCCCCGGAACCGAAGTTATCAAGGCAGCTATTCCGCCACCGGTACAACTTTCAGCGGTGGAAAGGGAGAAATTCTTTGCTTTCAGCAGTTCCCCTACCTTCTCTTCCGTCTTCATACCTTATTATATATATGCAATATACTTTTTCCTTATAAAGTGACACGTGAATAAGCCGGCGCTTCCATCGGACAGAAATCCTTATCCAGATACTTGAAGTATCCGGTTATGGCAATCATTGCAGCATTATCCGTTGTATAGCTGAACTTGGGAATGAAAATATTCCATCCATACTTCTCAGCATGTTCGCGGAATGAATTTCGCAGACCGTTGTTTGCCGATACACCACCTGCAACGGCCACATCCTTTATCTTGTACTGTTTTGCCGCTTTACGCAACTTATCCATCAGAATATCGACAACAGTAGCTTCCAGCGACGCTGCCAGGTCTGTCTTGTGATGTTCGACGAAATCGGGGTCATCCTTTATCCAATCGCGCAAGGAATACAGAAACGAAGTCTTCAAGCCGCTGAAGCTGTAATCCAGTCCGGGAATATGTGGTTTGCTGAAAGTAAAGGCTTTAGGATTTCCCTGGCGGGCAAGCCGGTCGATAATCGGTCCGCCGGGATAGCCCAGCCCCATTACTTTGGAGCATTTGTCGATGGCTTCACCTGCGGCATCATCAATTGTCTGCCCCAGAATTTCCATGTCATTGTAGGCCTTTACTAAAATAATCTGAGAGTTGCCACCGGAAACCAGCAGGCAAAGGAAAGGAAATTCCGGCTGCACATTCTCTTCACCTTCCGCTTTAATAAAATGAGCTAATACATGTCCGGTCAAGTGATTGACATCTATCATAGGTATCCCCAACGCACGGGCGAACCCTTTGGCAAAGGACACACCCACCAGCAAAGACCCCATCAGTCCCGGACCGCGCGTAAACGCCACGGCACTTAATTCTTCCTTGGTAACTCCGGCACGTTTCAAAGCCTCGTGCACCACCGGCACTATATTCTGTTGATGCGCACGCGAAGCCAATTCGGGCACTACCCCGCCATAAGCTTCGTGAACAGCCTGACTGGCAACGACATTCGACAGCAGGTAGCCGTCCTTGATGACCGCTGCGGAAGTATCATCACATGAAGATTCAATTCCTAAGATTATTGTACTCATAGTGTTTATTTACGTTTAAACGCTGCAAAAGTAGTGATAAAAGTAGTATCCATAACGTATTATTTCATATTTTTGTTGGCTGAATCAAAAAAATAACCGCCTATCAGAACGCTGAAAACGACAGTACGCTGGATAATCGGTATAGTGTTAGGACTCTATATCGGAATAATTTTGCTGCTGAACATTCCTTATGTCCAGCACCGCATGTCTGTACTCGTTGCCAAGGAGCTGAGCACCGTATTAGGCAGCGAGCTCACAGTAGGGCGGATAAACATAGGACTGCTGAACCGGATTATCATCGACGACCTGGTACTGAACGACCAATCGGGAAAAGAGTTGCTGAAAATAGGCCGTCTGTCCGCTAAGTTCGAGATACTGCCGCTGTTCAGCGGAAAGATATCCATCGGCAACGTACAGCTTTTCAGTTTCAATGCCAATCTGGAAAGACCTACTCCCCAGGCAAGCACCAACTTCCAATTCGTGCTCGACGCTTTCGCTTCCAAAGACACCGTCAAGAAGAAGAGCAATCTGGACCTGCGCATCAACTCACTCCTGATACGGCGCGGAAAGGTATCTTACGATGTGTTGTCAGCCGAAAGCACTCCGGGCAAGTTCAACCCGCAACACATCCGCCTGTCCAACATTCTTGCCAACATCTCGCTGAAAGCGCTCCAGAACGACTCGGTCAACGCTGCCATCAAGCGGATGAGTGTTGAAGAGGAGCACTCCGGCTTCGAACTGAAAAAGCTGAGTCTGAAGATAATAGCCAACGACCGGAAGATGCGGATAGAGAACTTCGCCATAGATTTGCCCAACACCTCTTTGGCAATGGACACCATCCGTATGGAATACGACAGCCTGGAGTCGCTCGGCCATTTCACCGATGATGTCCGTTTTTCGTTCCGTATGCTGCCTTCGGAAGTAGTATTACAGGATATATCGGCATTCGTGCCTGCCTTCAAGCCTTTCAAGGAAAAGTTGAAGTTGGAAATGGAAGCCGCCGGAACGGTCAACCGGCTCAACTGCCCGAAACTGCTTATCTCTTCCAACGATCACTTCCTGCTGAAAGGCAATGTATCCCTGCAGGATCTGTCTCATCCGCAAGATGCATACATATTCGGCAATCTGTCCAATTTATATGCCGACCCGGACGGCATTGCATTCTTTGTACGCAACCTAAGTAAAGATTACAAAGGAGTTCCTCCGGTATTGCAGAGCCTGGGCACGGTATCTTTCCGTGGAGAGATTTCCGGATACTTCACGGATCTGGTGACCTATGGCGAAGTCCGCACGGATATAGGCACCATCAAGACAGACGTCAAACTCAGTTCCGACAAAGACAAGGGCTATTTCGCTTATTCGGGTGCGGTAAAGACAACCGGATTCGAACTGGGCAGGATGCTGAACAACGACAAGTTTGGAAAAGTCACCTTCAACATGGACGTCAAAGGCAACCATTCCGCCCAAAGATACCCCGCCATTACCATGAAAGGGCTGGTGGCATCCATAGACTACAGTGACTATACCTACGAAGACATCACTTTGGACGGAGAATATAAGCAAGGCGGCTTCAACGGTAACGTATCGCTCAACGACGAAAACGGCGCCATACAACTGAGCGGCTCTATCAATACTGCCGGCAAGACACCCACCTTCAACTTCCGTGCCGCTATCGACCATTTCCGCCCCAACACCCTGCATCTCACGCCCAAATACAAGGACACGGAATTGGCCGTAAAGATAAAAGCCGACTTCACCGGTAGCTCCATCAACGACATGAACGGTGAAATCAACGTCGACAGTCTCCAATACATCGCTCCGGAACAGAACTTCTTCATGGACAACCTGCGGATTGCCGCTACTCAGGGCGATGAGCATCAGAAACGGCTGACTATCAGTTCCAGTTTCCTGCGCGGCACTATCGAAGGCGACTATTCCTATCAGACATTGCCCGCCAGTGTGCTCAACATCATGCGGCGTTACATCCCGGCTCTGATACAACCCGCCAGGAAACCGCAGAAAACAGAAAACAATTTCCATTTCGACCTCCATATCTACGATACGGAGATACTCTCCACCGTATTCCAGATACCGCTGAAAGTATATACCCACTCCACTCTGAAGGGCTATTTCAACGACAATGCGCAACGGCTGCGCGTAGAGGGGTACTTCCCGCGGCTGAGTTACGGCGGAAAGTTCTTTGAGTCGGGTGTGGTTCTCTGCGAAAATCCGGGTGAACAGTTCCAGGCAAAAGTCCGCTTCACCAACCGGAAAACAACCGGCGCGGTAAACGTAGCCCTCGAAGCCAAGGCAAAGGACGACCGGATACAAACCGTATTCAATTGGGGAAACAGCAGCGCTGTAACTTACAGCGGCAAGGTAGCCGCCCTCACTCAATTCATCCGCAACTCTTCCCAAGAAGCTGGCGACGACAAAATACACACAAAATCCTCCCGCCAAGCCAAGAAAGAGAAGCCCGCCCTGAAAACGATTGTCAATGTACAGGAAACGAACGTAATCCTCAACGACACCGTATGGAAGATACACCCTTCGCAAATCGTGGTCGACTCGGGCAAAGTGCACGTCAACAATTTCTACTTCAGCCATAAAGAGCGTCACTTGCAAATCAACGGAACCGTGTCCGAACAACCTCAGGACACCGTACGCCTGAACCTGAAAGAGATAAACATAGGATACGTATTCGATATAGCCGACCTGGGTGTCAACTTCAAAGGCGAGGCCACCGGCCCGGCATATGCCAGCGGAATACTTAAAAAGCCGGTGATGAGTACCGACCTATTCATACGCAACCTCGGTTTGAACGAGGGGCTTTTGGGCGATGCCAACATACACGGCGAATGGCATCACGACGTGAAAGGCATCTACCTGGATGCCCGTATCCGCGAGAAAGACATTGCCAAAAGCCACGTATACGGATACATCTACCCCATAAAGCCCACCAGTGCGCTCGACTTGCAAATCGAAGCCGACAGCACCAACCTGAAGTTCATCCACCACTACATGCAGAGCATCACCCCCGAATTCAACGGGCGTGCCAGCGGCCACGTACATTTCTACGGCAAGTTCAAGGCGCTGACAATGGAAGGCCGCGTATTCGGTGACGCCTCCCTCAAGGTAGATGTGCTCAACACTACTTTCTCCCTGAAAGACAGCATACTTATCGAACCGGGCGGACTTACTTTCCGCAACAACCGCATCTTCGATACACAAGGGCATCAGGGCAGAGCCAACGGTTACCTGCACTACCGGCATTTCAAGGATTTGGAATACCGCTTCCGGTTCGATGTGGACAATATGCTGGTAATGAACACCAAAGAATCGCCCGACTTCCCTTTCTACGGCACGGTGTATGGCACGGGCAACGCCACCATTGCCGGCAATGCGGCAGACGGGGTGAATATCGACGTGGCAATGACCACCAACCGCAACACCAACTTCACTTATATGAAAGAAGGTGTCGCCTCGGCAGTGAGCAACCAGTTCATACGCTTCGTAGACAAGACACCGCGCCGCGTGCTCCAGGATTCCATCATGCTGATGTCCGAATACGAGCAGGCGCAGAAAGAAGTCATGGAAAAGGAAAGTGACACCGACATACGGCTGAATCTCCTGATAGACGCAACTCCGGACGCCACCATGAAAATCATCATGGACCCCATTGCAGGAGACTATATCAGCGGTAAAGGTACGGGGAATATCCGCACCGAGTTCTACAATAAGGGAGATGTGAAGATGTTCGGCAGCTACCGCATCAGCCAGGGAGTTTATAAATTCAGCCTGCAAGAGGTTATCCGCAAGGACTTCATCATCAAAGACGGAAGTACCATCACCTTTAACGGCGCGCCGCTCAATGCCACCCTCGACATCCAGGCAGGCTATCTTGTAAACTCCGCTTCGCTGAACGACCTCGTTCCCGATGCCGGCAATTACGTCAACCAGACTAACATCAAGGTTAACTGCCTCATGGCGCTGACCGGACAGCTCACCTCGCCGGACATCAAAATGAGCCTGGAGCTGCCCAACGAACGCGACGAAGTACAGGCGTTGGTACGGAATTATATCCCTACGGACGAGCAGATGAACATGCAGATACTCTACCTTCTGGGTATCGGCAAGTTCTATACTCCGGAGAATGTAGACGCCACCGGCAACTCCAACATGATGTCGAGCGTACTCTCTTCCACCCTTTCCGGACAACTGAACAATGCACTCTCGCAGATTATCGACAGCAATAACTGGAACTTCGGCACAAACTTCAGCACCGGAGAAAAAGGCTGGACGGACATGGAATTCGAGACAATGCTTTCCGGGCAACTGCTGAATAACCGCCTGCTCATAAACGGTAATTTCGGCTATCGCGATAACCCGATGGCGAACACCAACTTCGTAGGCGACTTCCAAGCCGAATGGCTCGTAAACCGTTCCGGCGATATTCGTCTGAAAGCGTATAACGAAACCAACGACCGCTATTATACCAAGACCAACCTCACTACCCAGGGTATAGGCATCATCTTCAAGAAGGATTTCAACAAGTGGAATGAACTGCTCTTTTGGAACAAGTGGAAATTGAAAAGGCTGAAAAGAAAACAAGTGAAGGAGGATACGTCCGCCCCGGACAGCATCCCCCAGAAGAAATCCCGCCCGGAAGCACAATCCAAACGGGAAAGGAAGGAATAAACGCATGCTTTCTTAAAAAATACCCTTCCCGCTTTTTTCCCACGGGAATCAGATACAAACAGACGGTCTGTTTGCACCGAACAGACCGTCTGTTTGTGCCATACGGACCATCTGTTTCACTCCGGCAGACCATGCGTTTTACCCTATCTTAAGCCACTTTTGGCATGGACAGCGTTCCGGACACCCCGGCGTACACCTATAAAGGCTGTCTTTCAATGGATTACGCCCTTAAGCGGACAGCCTTCCGAACATTTGCCGGACACATAAGAAATAAAGAAAGAATTGATATATTAAAATATATCAGTACTTTTCTTCCTTGAAACGTTTTTGACCTTCAAGAAAAACTTCGCCCGGCATCCCCCACTTGCAGATAATGGCAGTTATCCGCAAGCGTTGCCCGCAAACAAACAAAATCCAATAAAATGCAATATATTATATCGCGTGCGGTAATGGCGCACGCAAAGACTGTAAATATTATAAAACTAACGGAACATGAAAGATTTAACAACCTTTACGCTTTCAGTCATACAGGAGCTGGAAGACGAGGGGCGGTTCGGAACCGCCCATGTATACCGCAGCATGCTGCGGGCTTTCCAACGGTACTGGGAAAGCCAACACCCCAAAACCGAAATACGGATGCGGAAAGTGTTTGATGTCGCCACGATACAGAAGTTCGAAAGGCACCTGCTGGAGAGGATGCTCAAGCTGAACACCATGTCAACCTACCTGCGCATGTTGCGGGCCGTATACAACCGCGCGTTGCTGGCGGGCCTCACCGGATATGTGCCCGGACTGTTCAAGCATGTATATACCGGAACCCGTGCCGACGTGAAACGCGCCCTGCTCCCCGCCGAAATGGGACAGACCCTTGACATCTCCGCTTCCGTGCGCCGGGAGCTGAAAGAAGCGCAGATATGGTTCGCCTTGCTCTTCCTGCTGAGGGGCATGCCCTTTGCAGACCTTGCAAGGCTGCGCAAATGCGATTTCAAGGACGGGGTAATTACCTACTGCAGACAGAAAACGGGAAGACAGATACGTGTACACGTCACCGCCGAAGCGGCAGAGCTTATCCGCCAATGCGCCGACCACCGCACGGGCTCGCCCTACCTACTCAACATACTGGGAGACGAAAACTGCCGTTTCCCGCTGGGAAGACGTGAAGAATACCGGCATTACCAGCAGGTCTTGCGGAGCTTCAACCGGAAGCTCAAACTGCTGGCAACCGCACTCGGACTGAGAGGAAAGCTCTCCTCCTACACCGCACGACACACATGGGCCACAACGGCGTTCCACACCAAAGTCACCGTGGGAGTAATAAGCAACGCACTGGGGCATTCATCGGTAAAGGTCACGGAAACCTATCTGAAACCCTTCGAAAACGAAGCGCTAGACAAGGCCAACAAGAAAATTATTGCTTACGTAAAGAAATGCGGAAACCGATAAGGATGGCTGGGATATATTTTCTGTATATTACTATGATACAGATTATTACAAAGGAATTACTTTGTAGGTAACGGGAGATATTCCTACCGCAAAAGTAATTATAAAACTTGAAAAACAAAACAAAAAAGATAAAATCTTATCGGATACGGTGTAAAAGACCGGCAGCAGACAAAACAGAACAAACCAGCCCCAACCTATAGAGCAATAATCAGCCTGCCGCCTTCCGAACGGAAAGCAGGAAAACACCTGTTGTATAAATTTTACAGATATACAACCCGGCTGCACACGTGGCAGACGCTTCTGCAAGATGCCTGACGGCAATCTCCCGTTACCTACAAAGTAACGGACAGATACCCAAATCAAACAAACAAGAAAACTACATGATAACGCCCAGAACACAGACTGCCATTGCAGTACTCAAATGTATCTATGCAAGAGACTACGGTACTTGCATAAAACCGTGCACACTTACCGAAAAAGAAAAACAAGCATTATTATTACAACTTTCCATCGCAAAGTTCATCCTTCTGAAAGACACGGAAAATCCGCTGGAAATACAGTCCTACATCCCTGCCAGAAAAGCTATGGAAATATCCCTGCTGGATATTCTCGAAGCCACGGGAGAACATCTGAACTGCAACCGCCCCATTACCGAGCAGTTCTATGCACAATACGGAAGAGCCGCCCAGAAACTCGGAATAATAAACCAGATAGCCAGAATATACCTGAAGGAAATTACACTGACAGATTTATAAAAGGAGGACAATAAATTGAAAAAGATAAACTATATCATAATATCGGCTTTGTTTGCAATATTACCTTATACAAGCAGACTGAAAGCGCAAACCATAGCTGTAAAAAGTGACCTGCTCACCGGAGCACTCTCTTCTCCCAATCTTAGTGCAGAGGTAAAACTCTCCGAACGTTTTACGCTGGAAGCCGGACTTCATTACAACCCTTTCTCAATAGGCAAAGACAAATACCTGAAGCACTGGTTTGTACAACCAGAGTTGCGCTATTGGATGTATCAACCCTATAAAAGAAGTTTCTTGGGGATAAATCTCATGTATGGAGTATACAACATAAGCAAAATAAAATTGCCTTTCGGAATATTCAAAGGAATGCGCTCGTCAAGATACGAAGGAGATTTTGTAGGAATAGGAATATCGTATGGCTATCATTTTATCCTGTCTTCCCATTGGAGAGTGGAAACAAGCATCGGAATGGGATTTCTTCACACCGGATATGAGCGTTACTATTGTTCGAGTTGCGGAGAAAAGACAGGAGCAGGCAATAGAAACTTCATTGCACCTACCAAAGCGGCAATCTCCCTGGTATATATAATAAAATAATGACAAACAATAACAAATTACATATTAACACTTAAAAAAACAGATGCATATGAAAACAAACAATTTTTTATGGGCAACATTGGCAACAGCCATCCTTACACTGACAGGATGCAGCAGTGACGACAACGAACTGACAGTTCCTCAACCGCAAGATAAAACAGCACTCTTGGAACTGCGCCTGATCGGGAATGGAATAAATACTAAAGCAACCGGTAACGATTTACCCACGCAAGCCGAAGAAAACACTGTAAAGCATTTCACTGTTGCTATTTTCAACAGCGACAACACCGTAAATACCCTGCATACCGTAACCGAAAACACAACCTCGGCAACAACCATCAGCTGCACACCGGCAACAGACTGTACGGGTATCGTAGTAGCCAACGCTCCTTCCGATAGTTATTTTACAGGCGTGCTGAACAAGGACGATTTCTTAAAGAAGACCATCGCATTGGCGGATGCACAAACCAAAGACTGCCTGCCCATGAGCGGAAATATAAAAGACAAAAACGGCAACGCCACCTTCACGTTGAGCGCAGGTGACAATGACGGAATAACCGCCCAATTGAGCCGGCTTGTGGCAAGAGTATCGATAAGCAGCATCAAAACTGACTTCGACCCCAAAGGGCAGTACTCAGCAGCATCGTACGAGTTGAAAAACATCTTTGTCCGAAATGCAATAAAAGAAGTGATACCGGGCACAGGCGAATACAGCACAACGAAAATGGGAACCCCTGCTTACCTGAGCGGAAACTACGACAGTTCCAACGGAACAGCAGATTATCTGGCAAATGCGATAACCCCTGCTGCGGATGTAAAAAATGAACATCAGACCAACTACTGGTTTTATGTTCTCCCAAACGAGGAAACCACCCATACGGCATTGGTACTGGAAGGTACATTCAAGAAAAACGCGGACGATACGGGAAGTACCATCTATTACCCGATAATCATCAATAAAAGCCAGAGCGGAACAACCATCACCGGAGCTTCGGGCACAGGCACTTCAAACATAGCCCGCAACACCACTTACAGCATAAAAGCCACCATCAAAAGTATAGGTATTACAGATCCTATGGGAGATATAACCCCTACTTCACTCCAACTGACGGTAAGCGTGGCGGACTGGGCATTGAATATTACCCAGGATGTGACTTTCGAATAAAACCTGAATAACAAACAATACTTAAAATAGCCATGAAGTTTCTCCGAATATCCATACTTACGGCACTACATGTATGCCTCATATTCCTGCACACATCGTGTATACGGGAAGAGATGAACGCCTGTGTACAATACAAGCTGAACACACAGGCAGTGGATGAACAAGGGAATGACCTGACCGGAAACGGGATACTGGAAAAATCGGAAGTTTATCTGTTTGGAGAAAAAGGATTTATAAGAATGATACCGGCAAAAGCATCGTTGGAATATCTCTTTGGAAACCATAAGAGCGAAAGACTGACACTCGTAGCATGGGGAAACATCAAGGAAGACACCTTGATTACTATCCCCATCCTGCCGGGAACCTCCATCGAAAATGCACGCCTGAAACTGAAAAGGCATACCGAAGGCAACCATCTGCCTGTAACGGATATGTTTTATTGCCGCAAAGAGCTGAATAATACCGCCACAAGAAGCATACAGGAAGAAAGCATCACATTGGTAATGAAAAGAATAGCAGCAGGACTTAGCATACATACCCTGCACCTGGAAGAGCAATATCCCCGACAAGAAGAAAACTATACACTTCTTATAAGAGGCACGGGAACGGAAATGGACTTCACAGGTAAAGTGACAGGCGAAAATGCCGAGTACAAGCCGCTATCCATTACCGATGAGCAAGGCAATGTACATGTTCCCCCTTTCAGGATTTTTCCTACCGAGGAAGGAAAGGGCATAGAAATAGACATATACAGAGGGCAGGACAAGGTATGTACAGTGGAACGGGACAATGAAGGAAAACCTCTCTACGTAATGGCAGGAAAGCAAACGGACATTGAAATTGACTTCAAAAACACACAAATAAAAGCAACAGTAAAGGTCTTGCCTTGGGGAGAAGTGAACCAGAACACAGAAATCTAAGTAAGGAGAAGTATGACACAATTATTGAAATACAAAAGTGGTAAAATGACCGCATTATCTGTTATAGTCTTCACTGCAACCATTGTTGCCATGTTGGCATCATGCGATACCGCGCAACTCGAAATTCCGGAAGTGCAACTGACACTCCGCCTTTCGTTACCGGAAGCAGGAGAATATGCACGTACACGTGCTATCACAGCCGATGAAGAAAATGCGATAGATATTGAACAACTGAAAGTATTGGTCTTCAAGGTAGAAGGAACTTCCGAGCTCTTTGCCTATGAAACTCCGCAGATACAGTTGCAGGCAAACCGGTATACAGTGACCCTAAAGCAAAGCCAAGCGGAAGAAAAGTACAGATTAGTTGTCATAGCCAATGCCGGCAAACAATTACCGGCCATTCAGGAAAACACTCCTAAAGACGAGGTACTAAGAAAAATTACGTTCAGCGCCAGCGGCAACTGGAACACGGCCGGTCCCTCAGATTACACTCCTTTTCCCATGTGGGGAGAAAGTGCCACTGCGCAATCGATAACTTCTGCCACTACTTTGGGTTCCATCACCTTGCTTCGTGCATTGGCGCGTATAGATGTGGGCTGCGGACTCAAGGAAGAGACAGCAACAGGAGTCGGCGGATTCGCATTAAAAACCGTCAGCATATACCGGACTAACAATAAAGGCTATGCTGCCCCCGTAGACAGTAAGACAATCACCGACAATGTGGTTTCAGCCGTATCCGTACCTTCTGATGCCGGCACCAATGATGTCCTGACCTATACCTGTACAGATGATAAATCAGTGCTACGGACTATCTATATAGCAGAAGCAGAACAGGGAACCAACAAGGATAATAATATATGTCTGGTCATAGGCGGGATTTATACAGGAAATACATATTATTACAGAGTGGACCTGACTGTCAACGGGAGTTATATTCCTATTAAAAGGAATTGCCGCTATATCGTAAATATCAAAGCTGTGAACAGCATAGGCTACACAACAGAAGAGGAAGCACTCCACGGCGACATTGTATTGTCCGTTACTGCCGACTTGTCGGCAGAAGCATGGGGCAGCCAGACAGAAGCGGGCAAGGGAACAATAACATTACTCTAAAAACAGTATAAAACAGATGGCAAAAATCATATCCTATACAGTATTCATACTATTATTCGTAACCGGATGTAGTACCGATGAAACGGAATATTTTCCAGAAGATAATGTATTGGTCGAAGTCAAAGCGCCACAGACCGATGGGTGGAGTACAAAAGATTATATCAACACCCGGAATTACCCGGAGAAAACAACCGTACGGAAAGAGGAAGACGGACTGAATATAAAAATACATACGCTTCCCGATACGAAGGGAGCTGCAAAAAGCGGCATAAATACCCGCTGGGCGAATATGGAAGATAACATCACTTTCAGGGTGATAGCCTACAAATGTACAGATGCCGCCGATATTTCAACGGCCAATTATGCCGGTTACGGAGACTACAGATTATCGGGTAGCAGCGTGCAAACGAACAAGAAACTATCCCTTCTAATAGGAACTTATACGTTTGTCTGCTATTCTTTTGGCAATTCAAATTCCTTAGCCGGCTTCGATAACAGTACAACCAATATTCCTGTTTCAAACGGACAAAATTTCATGATCTGCATAAAGCCTAATATCAGCATAAACAAGGCGGAAGATAGTAAATACACTTTGGACAATATTGTATTCAAACACCTGTGCGCACGATATAGGGTATTGGCAAAAGCGCAAAGTGGAAGAATGAGTAACATCACAGCATGTTCCGGTTCCATAACATTGCCTAAAAAGACAGCAGTCTATTCATTTACCGACAACACATTGAATGTACAAGAAGAGAATACAGAAACCGTAAACATACTTTGGAACAATCCGGACGCCATGGAAGTATATAGCGAATACATATATTTACTTCCTCAAAACTCTGCAAAGATAACCGTCAGCCTGGATTTTACTGTTGGCGGAAAAGCCTACACAAACAAAAGTATCACAGCGGACGGATTGACATTTACTGCAAACAATACATACTACAGCAGCATAGATTTTAGTACAGAACAAGGTTACATAGTCGGAGGCGTAATATGGGCCAACGGAAATCTTTATTACGAGAATAATGTATATAAATTCTTTCCGAACACAGAAGACTTCATAGGAGGTACAAATACCGGCGAAATGTTCTATTATAGTGCACTGCTGCCATATCCATCCCTTAAAACAGATCCTGTAACAACCTGGAATCCGGCGAATGACCCATGCAGTAAAATCGCTCCGGCAAACACATGGCGCACTCCAAGTTCCAAGGACTTCACCAAGTTACAGGAAGCAGGTTATACGATAGATGCAGTAAGTGGGAGCAAGAAAGGGTTCAAATTCGGCAATACGCTTTTCCTGCCGTATTGCGGTTATCTGCAATCCAAAGTTACTCCATATTATAAAGACAAAGACTATCGCGGATTATATGCCACTTCCGATTACAAATATATATTTGTATTTTGGAACAGTGCTTATAACGGAAAAGCCGGATGCAATATGCCTAATGACTACAAATGCCCGTGGGATGCTTTTTGTATCCGGTGCATTCGGGATTAATACCGGCCTGGCAGATTTGCTGCAATTCCTGTTGTACTGCACTACCTATGACACAAAAAGCCAGCTAATCCATTGCGAGTTAGCTGGCTAATTCTATAATATTTTCCGAAAAATCTTAGGGGTTCTGCCCAATACCATTAAAACGGCACAGGCCCGTCCAATCCCACCCCGCCAAACGGATTGTCCGTTTGAGGCATATAGTCGGAGGCAGACGGAGGCGGTGGTGTAGAGGGACTGCCGATGGGTGCATTCATACGCGAACCGAACGTGGCTCCTCCCATACCCTCGGTAGGCGGCGGAATAACCATATCGTCTTCCGGATTCTGGAAGCGGGTATACTGGCCGATAAAGCGCAGGCGCACATCGCCCACGGCACCGTTACGGTGCTTGGCTATGATAATCTCCGCCATGCCGCGCAGGTCTGTGCCATCGGCGGAAGTATAAATCTTGTAATATTCGGGACGGTGGATGAAGCACACCATATCGGCATCCTGCTCGATGGCTCCGGACTCGCGAAGGTCGCTCAACTGCGGACGCTTGCCCTCTTCTCCCTCACGGTTTTCTACACCACGGTTCAACTGAGACAGGGCGATAATGGGAATGTTCAGCTCCTTGGCCAACCCCTTTAACGAACGCGAAATCGTACTCACCTCTTCCTGACGGCTGCCGAACGACATGCCGCTGGCATTCATCAACTGAAGGTAGTCGATGATAATCACCTTCACCCCATGCTCGCGAACCAGACGGCGGGCCTTGGTACGAAGTTCGAATACGGAAAGCGAGGGAGTATCATCCACGTACAGAGGCGCATCCAGCAGGTCGCGCAGCTTATAGTCCAACTGCTGCCATTCGTAATCGGCAAGCTGTCCGCTTTTGATTTTCTCGCTCGGTATCTCGCACACGTTGGAGATGAGACGGTTCACCAACTGTACATTACTCATTTCAAGGGAGAACAAGGCTACGGGATTGCGGAAGTTCACGGCGATGTTCTTCGCCATGGAGAGCACGAACGCCGTCTTACCCATGGCAGGACGGGCGGCTATGATAATGAGGTCGGAGTTCTGCCAGCCGGAAGTCATCTTGTCCAGTTTCGTAAATCCGCTCTCAAGACCGCTCAAACCGTCGGTACGGGCGGCGGCTTTCTGAATAAGGTCGTACGCTTCGGCAATGACCGGATTGATTTGCGTATAGTCCTTCTTCATGTTCTGCTGCGAAATCTCGAAGAGCTTGCCTTCGGCTTCCTGCATCAGGTCGTCCACATCGAGCGTCTCGTCAAACGCCTTGGACTGTATGTTACTGGTAAAGGTTATCAGCTCGCGCGCCAACGCCTTTTGGGCAATGATACGGGCGTGATACTCGATATGCGCAGAGGATGCCACCTTGCTGCTGAGCTGGGTGATGTAGAACGGGCCGCCCACCTCTTCCAAATCTCCGCGCTTGGCAAGCTGCTCCTTCACGGTGAGAATGTCCACCGGTTTCTGATTGACGGCAAGGTCTGTGATAGCGGAGTATATCAGCTGATGCCGGTGTTCGTAAAAAGATTCGGGACGGAGAATTTCGCTCACCAGCGAATAAGCGTCTTTCTCGATCATCAATGCACCCAGTACGGCCTCTTCCAGTTCCGGCGCCTGCGGCTGGATACGCCCGTAATCGTTGACCGGCTGAGGTGATTTCGACTTCGGGGTGCGGGTTGTTCGTCTTTGTTCTGCCACTTTATGAATTAAGAATTGAAATTTAAAAATTAAGAAATAAATAGTCCGCCTTTCAAAAGGGAAAGCAAAGATAAATGATTTTATTGATAGCAATCAACAAATCGTTGTTAAGTTTTCAATCTACTATGAACAGAATTCATTAACTTTGTCTCCGAAGCCTGCTTTGACAGGCCCGTTTTTATTTTTAAATTTTCAATTCTTAATTCTCAATTTAACGATGCTTACTTTTCCGAATGCTAAAATAAACCTGGGACTGAATATTACAGAAAAACGACCGGACGGTTACCATAACCTGGAGACCATCTTCTACCCTATTCCCGTGGAAGATGCGCTGGAAATAAACCCGCTGCGCGAGGGTGACGGCAAATATTGCCTGCATCAGGCTGGTATGGAAATAGCGGGAGAAGCGGAAAACAACCTCGTGGTGAAGGCGTATAAGCTGCTGGACGGGTTGTTCGACCTGCCGCCGGTGGATATTCATCTGTTCAAGCATATCCCATCGGGGGCCGGATTGGGTGGCGGCTCGGCAGATGCTGCATTTATGCTGAAAATGCTGAATGAGAAGTTCGGTCTTGGACTGAGTACCGGGACTCTGGAAGAGTATGCCGCCCAACTGGGAGCGGATTGCGCTTTCTTCATCCGGAATGCTCCTACCTATGCGGAAGGCATCGGAAATGTGTTCTCGCCTGTATCCTTGTCGCTGAAAGGGTATCAGCTCTGGCTGGTAAAACCGGATATATTCGTTTCCACACGGGATGCTTTCTCACAAATAAAGCCGCACCGTCCGGAACGATCACTGAAAGATACGGTGCAGTTGCCCGTTGAAGCATGGAAAGAGTATATGGTGAATGACTTTGAAGAGAGCGTGTTCCCACAGTTTCCTGCTATCGGGGCAATCAAGGATGAGATGTACCGGCAAGGCGCCGTCTATGCTTCGATGAGCGGTTCGGGTTCATCGGTGTACGGACTGTTTGCGGCGGATGCCGTATTGCCGGATGTAGACTTCGGTGAAAAAGCATTCGTATATAAAGGGAAACTGACCGTTTAAAAGTATGAAATATAAAGTATGAGGAATGAACCATGCGGACGGGACATTGTTATACCCTATATTTTATACTTCATACTTAATTTCAGGATGAAAAGATTCAGATTTTGTTTGGTAGCAGGCATGCTACTGTTTATTTCCGTTTCCACTGTTGCCAAAGGAGTTCCCACAAGCATACAGGCTGCTTTCGAAAAGATGTACCCGTATGTTGCAAATGCCCAATGGGAACAGATGGCAGGATGTTACGTAGCGGAATTCGTTATTGACGGCAGGGAAACAGATGTGTGGTTCGATGAAAATGCCCAATGGGTAATGATGGAGAATGATGTGGAGTCGCTGGAGAAAGTTCCCGCTCCCGTTGCGAAAGCATTTATGGAAAGCATTATGGCTTCCATGAGATTGAGGGATGTAAGGATAGTCACGTTTCCCAAACGCCCTGCGGTAATCGTTATCGAAGTGGAAGGCTACAATTCCGGTGAAGAATTCCAACTGTTCTATGCACCGGACGGAAAGCTGCAACGGCAACTGAATGTGAGTGAACTGGGCGGAGAGATTTACCCGGGACTCTTTAATTAAGCATAAAAGTATGGGGCTATCAAAAAGATTGCATTCTATCTTTGTAAATAGTCCATTAAAAAGAATGCAATCTCACAAATTATAGCGACCTTTGTGATTGAAACTCAACGTATCAAGTACAATGGCAAAAATTACCGTTCAAATTCCAAGAAAAAAGACAATCGCTAATCATGAGTGAGAATAACAAAATAATACTCTATCAAGACGATAATGAGATAATACGTGTGTCTGTTCGCTTTTCCGATGAAGATTTGTGGCTGACACAGAATCAGTTGGCGGAAATATATTGTACTACACAACAGAATATCAGCCAACATGTAGATAACATCTATAAAGACGGAGAATTATTCACAGAAGCAACTAACAAGAAATTCTTGTTAGTTCGTCAGGAAGGCAATCGTCAGGTGAGACGTAACATTGACCATTACAATCTTGACATGGTTATCGCCTTGGGCTATCGTGTGCAATCTCAGGTTGCAACCCGTTTTCGCCGTTGGGCGACTCAACGGCTTCATGAATATATCCAAAAGGGATTTGCTATGGATGATGAGCGGTTGAAGCAAGGGGGTAATCGTTACTTCCGTGAGTTGCTGCAACGCATCAGGGATATTCGTAGTAGTGAACGTAATTTCTATCAACAGGTTACGGACATATATGCCACAGCCACGGACTATGACCCACGGGACGAGATGACAAAGATGTTTTTTGCCACCGTGCAAAACAAGCTCCATTATGCCGTTCACGAAAATACGGCAGCGGAAGTTATCTACAATCGTGTGGATAATGAGAAGCCGTTTGTGGGTATGACGAACTTCAAAGGCAACTATGTGACTAAGGACGATGTGAAGATTGCCAAGAACTATTTGTCAGAAATAGAACTCCAACGTTTGAATCTGCTTGTTTCCGGTTTCTTGGACTTTGCCGAGTTCCAGGCATTGGAAATGAATCCCATGACCATGAAAGATTGGATAGAGGCACTGGATAATCAGATTATTGCCCATAAACGAAAGGTTTTGATTGATAAGGGACGTATTTCACATAAACAGGCGATTGAAAAGGCAGAAAAGGAATTCGCCATCTATCGCAAACGCGAAATGGATTTGCTTGAAAGTGATTTTGATAAAGAAATCAAAAGATTAAAGGACAAGAATGATAATAATCCAAACTAATTCACTTCCTTCACATTTTCGTTGGCTCTGCCCCATAGAAAAACAAAGCGTAACGAACGCTCTATCAGCTAATTCGCTACGCTTTGCCCAAATTTACTTTTTCGCTATGTGTTTATTTTATACTTAAACTCAGTACACTTCTACTTTCGCGGCTATCCGTTTGGCTTTATCACGCAGCGCATCGAGGTCGCTGTCCAACGGGGCATAGCACAATACAACACCCATACGGCGATTGACGCGGGTGGTAGGCTTGCCGAAGATACGCAAGTAAGTATCTTCTTCTTTGGTCACCTCTTCCATGCCGCGGTAGTTGGGACGCTCCTGACTGGCAATGGGCGAAAGGATAACGGCACTTGCCCCTATCCGCTCCTGCTTGATACCCGGAATGGGCAAACCGAGTACGGCGCGGCAGTGCAATTCGAATTCGTTCAGGTTCTGTGTTCCTGCCAGTGTCACCATGCCCGTATCGTGCGGACGCGGAGAGAGTTCGGAGAAGTAAACGCCGTTCTCGTGGCTCAGGAAGAATTCCACTCCCCACAAACCGGCGCCGGTCAGGGCACGGGTCACTTTCTCCGCCATATCCTGCGCTTCCTTTAAATGGGCAGGGTCGATATGGGCGGGCTGGAAGCTCTCGCGGTAGTCGCCGCCCTTCTGCACATGTCCGATAGGCGGGCAGAACAAAGTAGGACCATTCTTTTGGGTAACCGTCAGCAAGGTGATTTCACTATCGAACTTGATAAACTCCTCAATGATAAGCTCCTTGATGTCGCCACGGCTTCCGTTGCAGCCGTACTCCCAGGCATGCTCCAGTTCGTCGGCACTCTTTACGAGCGACTGCCCCTTACCGGAAGAGGACATCAGCGGCTTTACCACACAGGGGAAACCGATTTTTTCGGCAGCAGCCTTCAGCTCATCCAGGGATTTGGCATAGAAGTACCTGGCTGTTTTCAGTCCCAGTTCCTTGGCGGCAAGGTCGCGGATAGCCTTACGGTTCATTGTAAAGTTGACCGCACGCGCGCTGGGCACAACCTGAATACCCTCTTTCTCGAAATCGTACAGGCGTTCCGTACGGATAGCCTCTATTTCGGGTACGATAATGTCCGGCCGGTGTTTGCGCACCACACGTTCCAATGCTTCGCCGTCCAGCATGCTGAACACTTCGCACTCGTCCGCCACCTGCATGGCGGGTGCTCCGGCGTAAGAGTCGCAGGCTATGATATATTGCCCTTTACGCTGAGCTGAAATTACAAACTCTTTACCCAGTTCACCGGAACCTAACAGTAAAATCTTTTTCATCGGTTACTAATTTATTTACTACCTATTATTATTGTTTTCTATAATTGGCAATTTGTTGTTTATCACTGGTGCTGTTCTCTCAACAGGTCATTCACCGTCTTCACCGGATTGAATGTAGTCAGAGGAACTTCTACAAAGACCGTATTCCAGTCACTCATGGCACCGTTCCACAATCCGGGAAGTTCCAGAGCTTTCAGGTCTTTGCCATTCTTCGACTTATAAGAGATGAAGCCCGTAGCCTTGTCCACATACTTCACCAAATCAAACTTATGACCCTTATAGTCGCGCACTGCACATACCAGATCCACCGGATTGAAGTGCGTACCTTTTTCAAACATATCCTTCTTCTCAGGGTCGTTCATGTCAATCTGAGAACTTTCGAGGATTTGCAGGGAAATCGTACCGTCGCTGTTGTAAGCAAGGAACGGACCGCCGCCCGGCTCGCCTACGTTCTTCACCATGCCGCAGACACGCATCGGACGGTTCAGCTTCTCTTTCAGGTAAATCACCAGTTCGGCATCTTCCAGGTTCTTCGTTTCGGGGTTCTTGCAGAACAGCTTCTTCTGTACAAACTGCAGGATGTCGAGAACCTGCTCGTGCGTGTACTTGCCGCTGTCCAGCAGTTGCAGATAGGCAAAAGCCTGCTGCTGCAAGGTGATGAGCACACCGGCAATCAGCTTCTTATATAATACGGTATCGCCTTTCAGTTTATCGGGCACTACGTTGTCGATGTTCTTAATGAAGATGACATCGGCATCGAGGTCGTTCAGGTTCTCTATCAATGCGCCGTGACCGCCCGGACGGAACAGGAGCTTGCCGTTATCGCGGAAAGGCTTGTTCTCCATATCGGCGGCAACGGTATCGGTGCTCGGTTTCTGCTCGGAGAAGCTGATGTTGTAATCCACGCCGTACTTTCTGGCATAAGCGGTGGCCTTCTCGTCCACCAATGCCTTGAACAGCGCACGGTGCTCGGGAGATACGGTGAAGTGCACGTTTACCTTACCGCTCTTGTTGGCAGCATAAAGCGCACCTTCCACCAGATGTTCTTCGAGCGGGGTACGACTGCCGTCCTCGTATTTATGAAACTTCAGCAATCCTTTCGGAAGCGCGCCGTAATTCAATCCTGCCGATTCGAGCAGGGCGGCAACCACCGCCTTGTAATTGCCGGCGGCAATCAGGGCGGGAATATCCTTGCCGGTTGTTTTCAGGCAAGCGGCGTTCAGGTCGTCATAGAAAGCGAACTTCCCGATTTTCCCGAAGAATGTTTTCTCAAAGTCCGATTGCGGAGCATCGTATTCCGCTCCGAGGAATTCAAATAAATTCTTAAACATACGGCTTGCCGCGCCCGATGCCGGAACAAACTTCACCACCGTTTTGTCTGTCTGAGTATATGCTTCCCACGCATTCAGATATTTTTTCTGCTCATCGGCATCCGGAGCCAGTATACCCTGCTCCACGGAAGCGGCGGCAGACAACTTTAAATATGGAAATCCCTTTTCGAAGCAGGCCAGCTGCTCGGCTATCTGTTCTTCCGATATGCCTTTCTTGGCAAGTAGTTCTTTGTCTTGGAGTGTTATCATAATATCTAAATTAATTAATTGATGCCCAAAAATACAAAAAAAGCACAAGCACCGTCATGAAAAGGAAGAAAAAAACTACCTTTACAGCAGAAAATACGGACAATTATGGAAACAGGTGAATTTTTCACAGCCGAAGAGAAGCGTTTGCTCTTCGTGCTCTACCGAAAATTATTACAGCTTTCCGGAGAGACGCTCCACAAGGGCGATTGCAGAAAGCTGAAAACACATCTTGTAAACTCTATACAGAACAACCGCATACAGCGGGACATCTTCGGGCTGAACCCGATTATAAAGGATATGCAGACCGCCGTTATCGTGGCGGAAGAGATAGGCATGAGGCGAGCATCCATCCTGGGACTGATGCTACACGACTCCGTGCGCTGCGGTACCTGTACCGCCGAAGAGGTGGAACGGAACTACGGCGAGGATGTGGCGGGCATCATACGCGGACTGATACGGGTAAACGAACTTTACGCCAAAAGCCCCACCATCGAGTCGGAGAACTTCCGCAACCTGCTGCTGTCCTTTGCAGAGGACATGCGCGTTATCCTCATCATGATTGCCGACCGCGTGAACATCATGCGCCAGATAAAGGAGTGCAAGAACGACGAAGCACGCAGGCAGGTGGCCAATGAAGCCGCCTATCTGTACGCTCCCCTCGCCCATAAACTGGGGTTGTACAAACTGAAGTCGGAACTGGAAGACCTTTCGCTGAAGTACACGGAGAAGGAAGTCTACTACCACATCAAAGAGAAACTGAACGAAACCAAGGCATCGCGCGACAAGTATATAGCCGCTTTCATCGCTCCGGTACAGAAGAAGCTGGAAGAGGCGGGACTGCACTTCCACATCAAGGGACGCACCAAGTCCATCCACTCCATCTACCAGAAGATGAAGAAGCAGAAGTGCCCTTTCGAGGGTGTGTACGACCTGTTTGCCATCCGTGTAATCCTGGACTCCCAAGTGGAAAAGGAGAAGCTGGAGTGCTGGCAGGCATATTCCATTGTAACGGATATGTACCAGCCCAACCCGAAGCGCTTGCGCGACTGGCTGTCCGTGCCCAAGAGCAACGGCTACGAATCGCTGCACATCACCGTCATGGGGCCTGAAGGCAAATGGGTGGAAGTGCAGATACGCACCGAACGCATGGACGAGATAGCCGAACGGGGGCTTGCCGCCCATTGGCGGTACAAGGGCGTGAAAGGCGAAAGCGGACTGGACGAATGGCTGACTTCCGTACGTGAAGCGCTGGAGAATTCCGACAGCAGCGGACTGGAGACCATGGACCAGTTCAAGCTGGACTTATACGAAGACGAAGTGTTCGTCTTTACCCCCAAGGGAGACTTGTTCAAACTGGGCAAGGGTTCCACCGTGCTCGACTTCGCCTTCCACATCCACAGCAAGCTGGGCTGCAAATGTATAGGAGCCAAGGTAAACGGCAAGAACGCACAGTTGAAGCAGATACTGAACAGCGGCGACCAGGTGGAAATCATGACGTCCAATACACAGACGCCCAAGCAGGACTGGCTGAACATCGTCACCACTTCCAAGGCGCGCACCAAGATACGGCAGGCGCTCAAGGAAATGGCTGCCCGCCAGCACGCCTTTGCCAAGGAGACATTGGAGCGTAAGTTCAAGAACCGGAAAATAGAGTATGACGAGGGTACGATGATGCGCCTCATCAAGCGGCTCGGCTTCAAGGTGGTGACGGACTTCTACCAGAGCATTGCCGATGAAACGCTCGACGTGAACGACATCATCGACAAGTACCTCGAACTCCAGAAACGGGAGAACGACACGCACGACGACATCGTGTACCGCAGCGCCGAAGGCTATAACCTGCAGGCTGCCGCCCTGCCCGAAGAGACCACCGCCAAAGAGGACGTGCTCGTCATCGACCAGAACCTGAAAGGGCTGGACTTCAAGCTGGCACGCTGCTGCAATCCTATCTACGGAGATGAGGTATTCGGTTTCGTAACCGTAAGCGGCGGCATCAAGATACACCGCTGCGACTGTCCGAATGCAAGCGACTTGCGCGAACGCTTCGGATACCGCATCGTAAAGGCACGCTGGGCAGGTAAGTCGCAAGGCACGCAATACCCCATTACGCTGCGTGTGGTGGGACACGACGACATAGGCATCGTTACCAATATCACTTCCATCATCTCCAAAGAGACCGGCATTACGCTGCGAAGCATCGGCATAGATTCGCACGACGGATTATTCTCGGGAACGCTTACCATCATGGTAGGCGACACCGGAAGACTGGAAGCGCTCATCAAGAAGCTGAGGACGGTAAAAGGGGTAAAGCAGGTATCGCGCAACTGACGGGGTAAATCCCAAGTTCAACATTGCGGACCGTAAAGTGCTACACTACGTTTCTAAAGTGCTACTTGGCGACGCTAAAGTGCTACTTTACAATCCTAAAGTAGAACTCTACGTTTCCCAAGTCCAACACTGCGTCTTCCCCGCCCTTATTTCTCAATGTTTTAATTCTAAAGACTCAATTTACCAACTATGCGATACGATTTCAAAAAACAGCTCCGCAGTTTCGGTTATGCCTGGCAGGGCATCCGGAGCTGCGTAGGCAAGGAGCAGAACCTGAGTTTTCATCTGATTGCCATGACGACAGTAACCCTTGCGGGATTTGTTTTAGGCATTACGCGCACGGAATGGACGGTCGTTATCCTCTGTTTCGGTGTGGTGATTGCCGCCGAGCTGTTCAACACCGCTATCGAAAGGCTGGTGGACCTGGTATCTCCCGAACGGCACCCCGTTGCGGGGCAGGTAAAAGACATTGCCGCCGGAGCAGTGCTGGTGTGCGCTGTTGCGGCGGCAATCATAGGATTGATAATCTTTATGCCGTATCTTTAAAGGCAGACGTTATCTTACCCTTTTCCTTTTATAGTAGGGATACGTCAGCAGGACGAAGAAGAACAAGGCAAGTATGGCGGCTACACCGGCGGCGTGGTAAAGCAGGAATGCATCTGCCAGGCGGCAAGCCGTTGCCAGACCCGCCAGAAGTCCGGTTTCCATAACCAGGTGGCAAGTCGTGTTGCCCGTTCCCCGCTGGCAGTGATGAGACAGCTTTACGAACATCCTTGTAAACGGCAGCGTCAGAAACGTCAACGCCGCCAATGCCAGGAATACAATGTAGTCGCCTATATAGAGCAGTGGCAGCAACACGCCCGGCACGAAAGCTATCAGCAGCATATTCAGCGCAGGAACCCACGCACGCGGCAGCAGGAAGCGGTCCAGGCTGCACAGCCTCAGCCCGATAGGCGCACGGAAAGCCACATATACCCTCGATGCGAAATACATGCCGAGAACTCCCACGGCAACGGCTGCATAAACAACCGTGCGGAAACCGTAAAGGTCGTACAGCAGGAAGCCTGCGCACGCCCCTGCCAGCATACCCAGCCGGGCAGACCACGCATAGACCAGATTGCCGGCACTGCGCCTTGTAGATGTGGTAATGTCGATAGCCACCGTAATGCCCGCCGTCGTTGCCAGTCCGAAGCATACGCCCTGTACCGAAGCAAGCAGCATCAGCTTGAGGTAGCTGTCGGCAAAGGCATACCCCGCCATTGCAGCCAGCATGACGAAAGCAGAGGAAAGCAATACGTTCTTCCGCTTATACTCATCGCACAGATAGGCATGAAACGGTCCTGCCGCAAACATGGCCGCAATGAATGCCAGAAACATGTCGCCTGTCCGGGAAACGGACATTCCCAACTGCTCCGGCATTACGAACGAAAGTACGGGAAAGAGCATGTAGACGGATGCGAACAGCAGCAGATTAGCTGTACACATCCGCCAGAAGTTCAGCGTCATAAGCCTGTCAGTACTGTTCTTTCTCATTCGGGAAGTCTAAGTTCTTCACATCGGAAATGTAATGGCTGATAGCATCGGTCATTACAGTATGCAGGTCGGCATAACGGCGCAGGAAACGGGGGCGGAAACCGTTGTTCATGCCCAGCATATCCTGCACTACCAGCACCTGGCCGTCCACGCCGCTACCGGCGCCGATGCCGATGACGGGAATAGTCAGCTCGCCTGCCACACGCTCTGCCAACGCAGCGGGAATCTTCTCCAGTACAAGGGCAAAGCATCCAGCTTCTTCCAGCAGGTGGGCGTCGCGTACCAGCTTCTCCGCTTCGGCATCGTCCTTGGCGCGTACCGTGTATGTTCCGTACTTATTGATGGACTGAGGCATCAGTCCGAGATGTCCCATAATAGGAATACCTGCGCTGAGAATGCGTTTTACCGTACCGATGATTTCTTCCCCGCCTTCCAGCTTCAGGGCATCGGCATGGCTCTCCTTCATGATGCGGATGGCAGATGCAAGACCTTCCATTTCGTTTCCCTGATAAGAACCGAAAGGCATATCCACCACTACCATTGCGCGCTTTACGCCGCGCACGACGGACTTGGCATGATAAATCATCTGGTCGAGGGTTATGGGCAGTGTAGTCACGTTGCCCGCCATTACGTTGGAAGCGGAGTCGCCCACCAGGATGACGTCCATACCTGCGCCGTCAACAATCTGCGCCATGGTATAGTCGTACGAGGTCAGCATCGATATTTTTTCGCCTCTCTGTTTCATCTCAACAAGGCGATGCGTAGTTACTTTACGAGTGTCGTCTGAAATATATCCAGCCATAATCTTAATGAATGTGTTAATGAGTTATCAATTAAAATAGCGCGCAAAGTTAGCGCTTTTTCCCATTACTTGTGCACTTGAAGCATTTTATCGTAAGTGAATCCCGTAAAATCATCCAATACACAATGACATAACGGAGCTATAGCCTCACGGGAGTTGGTCGTTGCCAGTCCTATCACGGTGGCTTCGGATGCCATGCCCGCTTTCAGTCCGTTAAAGGAGTCCTCGAATACATAGGTGTTGCCGGGAGTAGTGCCGAATACTTCCATACCGAGCAGGAAACAGTCGGGAGCCGGCTTTGAACGGGAAAACATCTCTGCGGTAAGAATCCGGTCGAACATAGTCCTTACCTCGGGGCGGGCACGGTAGACGGCAGCCATTTTCCGGTCGTTGGAACTGGTGACAACCGCCATTTTCACGTGGTTACGGCGCAGGTCGGCAATGAAATCGAGCACACCGGGGATGTAATCATACGCCATGTCCCGCTCAAAAGCGTTGAGGGCGGCGGTGATTTCCTGCTGTTCCTTTGTCTTTCCGGCAAAGAAAGTGTCGTAGATGTAGGTCATGGTCTGCCCCTTTATGCGGCTCTCCAAATCGTCCATGCCCAGATAGTTCACCCCCGCTTTATGCCAAAAGACGGAATACTGCGTTTCGGTATCCATTACCACTCCGTCGAAATCGAACAGGACGGCCGTTGTTTTTGTTGTATCCATATTAAAAAAACAAATATAATATTCGGCCGCAAAGGTCTGAATAATCATCGAACTGAGCAAATATTCACTATCTTTTGATAAGATAGGAAGCTTTCACTATCTTTGCAAACACTTAATTGACGTATATCCAATGAACGATCCGCATATTTTGGGAACCGAACGAATAGGCAAACTGCTTGTGCAGTATTCCATCCCTGCCATTATCGGTATGACAATTACTTCGTTATATAATATCATCGACAGTATATTCATCGGTCATGGCGTAGGCGCCATGGGTATTGCCGGGCTTGCCATCACCTTTCCGCTGATGAACCTGGTGGTTGCTTTCTGTACGGTAGTCTCAGCAGGCGGCTCCACCATATCATCCATACGTCTGGGGCAGAAAGATACGGACGGAGCCACAGAAGTGCTGAACCACACCCTGATGCTGTGCCTTGTCAACGCATTCCTGTTCGGCGGCATCTCCTTTATCTTCCTGGACGAAATCCTGCGCTTTTTCGGTGCCAGCAACGAAACGCTGCCATATGCACGGAACTTTATGCAGATAATCCTGTTGGGTACGCCGGTGACATATACAATGATAGGATTGAACAACATCATGCGTGCCACGGGGTATCCCAAGAAAGCGATGCTGACTTCGATGGTTACGGTGGTGTGCAACATTATTCTCGCCCCTATCTTCATCTTCCACTTCGACTGGGGTATCCGCGGCGCGGCAACGGCAACGGTCATTTCGCAATTTATCGGCATGATATGGGTAGTAAGCCACTTCCTGCAAAAGACAAGCATCGTACGCTTGCAACCGGGTTTCTGGAAGATGAAAAAGCGTATTATCAGCAGCATTTTCTCCATAGGAATGTCTCCGTTCCTGATGAATGTAACGGCATGCGTCATCGTCATCATCGTCAACAACAGCCTGCAACGTTACGGCGGCGACATGGCTATCGGCGCTTACGGCATCATGAACCGGCTGCTGGTGCTGTACGTAATGATTGTACTGGGACTGACCATGGGCATGCAGCCCATCGTGGGCTACAACTTCGGAGCACAGAAGTACGATCGCGTAAAGGCTACGCTGCGCCTGAGCATCCTTACGGGCGTGTGCATCACCAGTACGGGCTTTATCATCTGCGAACTGTTTCCGCATGCCGTATCGGCTGTCTTTACCAGTGACGGGCAACTGATTGACATGGCTTCCAGAGGAGTGCGTATCGGCATAGCCATGTTCCCGCTGGTAGGTGCGCAAATCGTTATCGGCAACTTCTTCCAAAGCATCGGCAAGGCGAAAATCAGCATATTCCTGTCCCTTACCCGGCAGTTGTTGTACCTGCTGCCGGGACTGATTATCCTGCCCCGCTACATGGGGCTGGACGGTATCTGGACGTGTATGCCCATATCGGACTTCTTTGCATTCGTTACGGCGGTCATTGCCCTGTGGATATATGTAAAGAAACTGAAGAGGTTGTCTCCTCTCCAGTCTTAATCCTTATAAATCGTTCGAGGCTACGCTCGCCACCACGCTACCGTCGAACAAGTGTACCGTGCGGTGTGCAAACGAGGCATCGTGCCGGGAGTGCGTCACCATGACAATGGTAGTGCCTTCCCGGTTCAGTTCCGTCAGCAGGTTCATCACTTCCGCACCGTTCTTGGAGTCCAGGTTACCGGTAGGCTCATCAGCAAGAATCAGTTTCGGGTTCGTCACCACGGCGCGGGCAATGGCTACACGCTGCTGCTGACCGCCGGAAAGCTGTTGCGGAAAGTGCTTGGCACGGTGGCTGATGTTCATCCGTTTCAGAATATCATCTACCATGCGTTTGCGTTCACCCGCTTTCACGCCCAAATAGGTAAGAGGCAGTTCTACATTTTCGTAAACGTTCAGCTCATCTATCAGGTTGAAGCTCTGGAATACGAATCCCAGCTTGCCTTTGCGCACGCGGGTACGTTCTTTCTCTTTCAGGTCCGCCACTTCCTGCCCAAGCAACTTATAACTGCCTTCCGTAGGATTGTCCAGCAGACCGAGTATATTCAATAAGGTAGACTTGCCGCAACCGGACGGGCCCATGATGGCTACAAATTCTCCTTCTTTCACTTCGAGGTTTACATGGTTCAATGCTACCGTCTCCACTTCCGAGGTACGGAATACTTTACTGATGTCGTTTATCTTAATCATATTGTTTTATTTTTCTATGTTATACGCTTTCTTATTCACTCTTGATACTGTTCACAGGGTTCTCGTTGGCTATCCGCCAGGACTTCCAAAGGACGCAGCCTACGATTACCGCCAGATTGGCGATTACCACCAGCAGATATACAACCCAACCGAGAGGAACCTGCTCGGCAAACTGCTCCATCCAGATGCCGTTGATGTACCACGATGCAAGGGTTCCGAGAACAACTGCCGGCAATGCTACGACAAGCACGTCTTTGGAAAGCAATTCCAGGATAGAGGACGCTTCCGCACCGTTGACCTTGCGGATGGCAATCTCCTTGCCGCGGCGGCGTACTTCATCGGCAGTATATCCTATCAGCCCCATCAGCATGACGAAGAACATCGTTACGGCCGCCATCAGTGTGGCATTGCGGAACACGCGGACACTGTTGTAGGAATCGGTAATCTGCTTTTCATAGCTGACGAAGTCGATGGTCTGATTGCCGAAGGCATCGGCTGCATCCTTGTTCAGTTGCCGCAGGTTCTGTACAAAAGGTTCTTTCAAACGGACATGTACCGTCCCCGTGAAATGTTGATTATAGCGGGCGACGAAAGGCATCTTGGCTTCCGTGAAATCCCCTATCTGGAAATCTTTCAGCACCCCCGCCACTTTCATCTGTACAGCATTGTCTACATCGACGGTACGCCCCACGGCATCGTTTCCCCAATGCATCATGTCCGCAAATGTTTCATTTACAATTATTTCATCTTTCGTACGCGCCATACGGCCCGCCTTGAACGCCATACCCATCATTGCCGGATAGTCCTCCCGCATATAGTAACAGGCACGTGTGGAAAAAAGCACATTGCCCGATGCGTCACGAATCATAGAGCCGCTATATCCGCTGACAGGCGTATTGTTGGCGCTGGTCACCGCCTCTACATAAGGAAGCCCTTTAAAGAACCGGAGAGCGGCATCACTCTCTTTATCCTCGTTCCAATAGGCATTGGCAAACGCCATACGCTGCGGATTATACCCCATATCCTTGTTCAGCACATATTGATACTGCACCATCACCACGCACATAAGTCCGCAAATGAATGCCACCCCTGCAAACTGGATGAAAAGCAACGGACGCTTCCAGCCTTTCTTCCCTTCGGTATAGCGGCGGAACACTTGGGATACGGGAATACGGGCAAACAAACGTCCCGGCAATACTCCGCCCACCATAAACAGTATGCCGACCACCGTCAGCGGAACCCAGATACGTTCCGGAGCAAGCAGCAAAGAAAGTTTCGCCGCAGCGGTATCTTCAAAGAACTCCCGGAAATTCAGCAGCACCAAAGTCATCAGGAGCAATGCCGCCGCAATGATAATGCCCGTTTCCAAAAGGAACATGCCGAATATCTTGCCGCCGCTTGCCCCGTTGCATTTATGCACGCCTACCGCTTTGGCACGGTATGTAAGTGAGGAAATGGAAATCAGCACGTAGTTCAGCGCCGCAATGAAAAGAATGGCAAGGCCGAGGACGGTCATGATATTACGCATCCGCTCTACGCTTTCATAATTGCGGTAGGTGTCACGGATAGGCTTTACAAACGCCGTATAGCCATACTTCTTTTTGTCCTCTTCCGGGCGATATTTCTCTATCATAGCGTCTATACGCGCATTCACTACCGACTTGTCCGCACCGGGGCGGAAACGGATGTATTCGGGATAACTGTCTCCCCCGCGCCATGAGTAGTTGCCGACTCCGTCGTTCCACAAGGTGGGCATAGAGATAACGGCTTCAGGATGGACGGTTGCGTTTTCGGGCAATGCCTCATAAGTACCTTTCACTATAAAGTCTTTCTCGTGATTGTAGTTGACGGTCTTTCCCACCGGATTCTCTCCGCCGAATATTCTCCCGGCAAAGCGGTCGCTTAGGAAAATCACATTGGGCTGCTGAAGGTCTTTCACCGGATTACCGCTCAGCACTTCGATACCCATTGTCTTGAAAAAGAGTGAATCCGCTACTATCTTTCTTTCGTCAAAACGGGCGTTTTCATTATATAGCGGGGCATTCATCCAATGGCAGATGCTGGTAGCAGCTTCCACCTGTTCGGGAAAGTTCTCCAGTATGGCGCCCGCCACAGGGCCGCAATTCTGCTCCTGCGGCGGGTACTTCTCGCCCTTAACGGTAAATACCGACCAGATTTGGTAGAGATTGTCGTAGTCTTTGTAGCAGGTGTCGAAACTCTGCTCGTACGCCACGCGGGAGAACAGCAGGATACTCATCGTCAGGCTTAATCCCAAGGAGATAATCTTGATGATATTCGAGCCGCGTCCCCGAAGCAGGGTTTGAATGACATAATAGATTTGTTTCATCGTATACTAATTTATAATTCGTAAACCTACAGTATCGGAAATACATGGCTTGCTGCCATGTTTTCCTGCCTATAATAATGCAGAAAGCGTGCCAAAGGAGTTATGGTTTTGATTATCAGGCAATCCCGCATAAATAATCCATATACAGGTGTCTAAAAATTAGACACCACCCGTCCAATAATTAGACACCACCTGCCGAATAATCAAATACTATCTGCTTAATGCCTGCCTACAAATCAGATAAACAGACATTTATTCTTTGCAACCCCTGGCCTGATTAGCCAAATCATCACTTACAGAACAGAAAAACGGAAAATAGGACAACTTTTCTATCGAATGAAAACTTTACCTTTGCCCTCAGTTTCCATAGATATATACTGACAGATAATTCAACTTTCATAGATATAGACTGTATAGAGTTGTTATGATAAAGCCATATAAACCTTTGCTCCTGTCATTCCTCTGCCTGCTTATGGGCAGTTGCGACATGATAGACTATCATCCGTATGATGTACGCATCAACGGTGAGACCGATGTAAACGCCCATAATATTGCGGAGATAGAGCAGAAATGCAAGGACAAGACAACGATTAAGTTCGTAACCATGGGCGACTCGCAACGCTGGTACGACGAAACGCTGGACTTCGTGGGAGAGATAAACAAGCGCGATGACATCGACTTCGTTATCCACGGCGGTGACATGAGCGACTTCGGCGTGACGGACGAGTTTCTGTGGCAGCGCGACATCATGAACAAGCTCCATGTGCCCTACGTAGCCCTGATAGGCAACCACGACTGCCTCGGCACGGGAGAAGAAACATACCGCGCCGTATTCGGCGACCCTAACTTCTCATTCATTGCCGGACGGGTGAAGTTCGTATGCCTCAACACCAACGCCATGGAGTTTGACTACTCCCGCCCCATTCCCGACTTCACGTTCCTCGAAAAAGAACTTACCGACCGCAAGGACGAATTCGACAAGACCGTTGTGTCCATGCACGTACGCCCCTATGCCGACCAGTTCAACAATAACGTGGCACGTGTCTTTCACCGCTACGTAACCGAATTTCCCGGCATACAATTCTGTACTGCCGCCCACGAGCACCACGTCTTCGAGGAAAACCTCTTTGAGGACGGTATCATGTACTACATGAGCGACTGCATGAAGAACCGCAACTACTATGTATTCACCATAACACCCGAAGGATATGAGCGCGAAGTGGTCTATTTCTAATCTGCCGGCACTCGCCGCCATCTGCCTGCTGATGCTGTGGTGCGGCCCGCTTTCCGCACAGGAACGGGATACGGTGATTATCGTAAAGCACGATACGGTTTACTTGCAGCACAAACCCGACACCATTGTCACCGGCCGTGTGCGCCACAGCCGTTACGACCGGCGTGTGCACCGCTACCGCAAACGGTGGGAAGCCTTGATTCCGACACACACCAAGATACAGTTTGCCGGCAATATGGGACTCCTCTCGCTGGGTACGGGCTGGGATTACGGCAAGCGCAACCAATGGGAAACGGATATTTTTCTGGGTGTCCTGCCTAAGTATCAGTCCGACTGCACTAAGCTGACATTTACCTTGAAGCAGAACTACATCCCCTGGAGCCTGCAAATCAAAGAAAGCCGGTTCTCGGCAGAACCCCTTACCTGCGGTATGTACTTCAACACCGTGTTCGGCGATGAATTCTGGGTGAACGAACCGGAGCGTTATCCGAAAGGCTACTACGGTTTCTCGTCCAAAGTACGCATCCATGCTTTCCTCGGACAACGCATTACGTATGACATCGACCCGCGCCGCAGATTTACGGCAAAAGCCATTACGCTATTCTACGAAATCAGCACCTGCGACCTGTACATCGTAAGTGCATTCACCAACAAGTACCTGAAGCCGAAGGATTACCTGAGCTTGTCCTTCGGAGTGAAGCTACAGTTGCTGTAAGACATGTCTTTCAAGTGAAATTACAGTTACCGCAAGGTTGCCGGCTGTATCTTGCAGTGGTACGAGATGTATCCCACGGTGGTACAAGAAGTACCTCGCTATGGTACGGCATGTACCCTGCGGTGGTACAGCACCTACCATGCCGTGGTACAACGTATACCACACCGTGGTATGACACCTACCTTGTCGTGGTACGGCATGTACCCTGAGGCGGAACGTAGCGCAGCCCCTCTTCTGCTACTGCTTTTGCTACTTCCGCTCCTTATAAAAAAACGTCCATGTGTCTTGCCGGGCAGCAAAGCCCAATGAAAAAGTCCCCGAATTATTCCTCGCCTTTCCCTTCTTTCTCGGGAAAATAGAATATATTTGCCCTCACAAATATAACAAGACATCGTTCTGCCATGAAGAAATCCGGAAATATTCTTATCGTTGATGACAATCGCGGCGTACTCACCGCTTTGCAACTGCTGTTGAAACCTTATTTTGATAAGATAGCCGTTCTTTCTTCACCGGTCACCCTTCCCGCCACCTTGCGCGAAGACACCTGGCAGGCAGTGCTTCTCGATATGAATTTCACATCCGGCATCAATACCGGAAACGAGGGGCTTTACTGGCTGCACGAAATAAAGAAACAATATCCGGCGCTCCCCGTAGTGCTGTTCACCGCCTATGCCGACATAGACCTTGCCGTACGGGGGATAAAGGAAGGAGCAACGGATTTTATCGTCAAGCCCTGGGATAACGGAAAGTTAGTGGAAACCCTGCTGAATGCCGCACAAAACGCCCCTGCATCCGGGAAGAAAACGGCAACCACGTCTGCAAGCACCGCTTCTTCCATGTACTGGGGAGAAAGCCGCGTCATGCAGCAGCTTCGCATGCTGGTAGAAAAGGTAGCGGCCACCGATGCCAACATCCTCATCACCGGCGAGAACGGCACGGGTAAAGAGATGCTTGCCCGCGAGATACATGCCCTCTCCGCACGCCACCGCAAGGAAATGATAAGCGTGGACATGGGCGCCATTACCGAAAGCCTTTTTGAAAGCGAGCTTTTCGGCCATGTGAAGGGGGCGTTCACCGATGCCCATGCCGACCGTCCCGGAAAGTTCGAGGTTGCCGACCACAGCACGCTCTTCCTCGATGAAATAGGCAATCTCCCCTATCACCTGCAAGCCAAACTGCTGACCGCCATCCAGCGCCGCAGCATCGTGCGGGTGGGCAGCAATACGCCTGTTCCCGTAGATATCCGCCTTATCTGCGCCACCAACCGCAACCTGTCCGAAATGGTGGACAAAGGAGAATTCCGTGAAGACCTGCTCTACCGCATCAACACCATCCATCTTGAAATTCCCGCGCTGCGTGAACGGCAGGAAGATATAATCCCGCTGGCAGAGCGTTTCATCACACGTTTCTGCAAACAATACGGGAAGCCGGCCTTGCGTCTGGACAATGCGGCGCGGGAGAAGCTGATGCTGCACCCCTGGTCCGGCAACATCCGCGAACTGGAACATGCCATTGAGAAGGCCGTTATCATCTGCGACGGTGCATACCTCTCTGCCGGATTGTTCCAGTTACAACGCAGGAACGAAGCCCCGGAAATGCCCGCCGCATCCACTCTTGAAGACATGGAAAAGCAAATGATACGCCGCACGCTGGACAAATGCGGCGGCAATCTCTCGGCGGTGGCCTCGCAACTGGGAATTACCCGGCAGACGCTTTACAATAAAATGAAGAAGTATGGGCTTTGAGAAACCTAAGGATATCAGCCAATATTACGTTTTCCGGACTGTCGTCAGCCTGCTCACAGCCGCGGCCGCCGGAATAATGTGGACGCTGTTCTTTCTGAAGCCGCCGAGCGCGCATGGTTGGGGCGACCCTCTGCTCTGGGCTGTCCTGTTCACCGTGCTTCTTTCTTTGACAGTATACTGGCAGCAACGGTTGTACCGCCGCCACACCCGTAAAGTTCTTTTCATGCTCGACGCCATTGAGAACAGCGATACTTCCGTTCACTTCTCCGAAACGGACGGAACCGAAGACAACCGCCTCGTAAACCGTTCGCTGAACCGCGTAGCCCGTATCCTGCATAATGTAAAGAGTGAAACCGCCCAACGGGAGAAGTACTACGAGCTTATCCTCGACTGTGTAAACACCGGTATCATCGTGCTGAACGACAACGGAGCCGTCTATCAAAAGAACAACGAAGCCCTGCGCCTGCTCGGATTGGAAGTTTTTACGCATGTCCGCCAACTGTCGCGTGTAGACGCCCATCTGACGGATACGCTCACCGCCTGTCGTCCCGGCGACAAGTTCCAGGCGGCATTCGGCAACGAACGCGGAACCGTAAACCTATCTGTCCGCGTCAGCGACATCACCGTACGCCAAGAGCACCTACGCATCCTCGCCCTGAACGACATCAACAACGAACTGGACGAAAAGGAAATAGACTCCTGGATACGCCTTACACGCGTACTGACCCACGAAATCATGAACGCCGTAACCCCCATCACTTCCCTGAGCGACACCCTGCTGAAACTGACCGAAGCCCGAATATCGAAAGAAGAGATGCGGCACGGTCTGCAAACAATCAGTACCACAGGCAAAGGGTTGCTCGCTTTTGTAGAATCCTACCGCAGGTTTACGCGCATCCCCACTCCCGAACCGTCCCTATTCTACCTCAAAGGCTTCATCAACCGTATGGCGGAACTGGCGCGGCATCAATATCCCGACACCCCGGTTACGTTCAATGTTTCCATCGTTCCCGACGATTTAATACTCTATGCCGACGAAAACCTCATTTCGCAAGTCATCATAAACTTACTGAAAAATGCCATACAGGCTTTTGAAACGGGTGCTCCGGCAGCAACGGGGACAAATGCGGAAACAACAGCGGAAACAAACGCAGCGACTACGGAAAAACATATCAACATACGCGCCTACTGCAACGAAGCCGAAGCCGTACTGATAGAAATATCCAACAACGGCCCTGCCATTCCCCCGGACATTGCCGGGCATATCTTTATTCCTTTCTTCACCACCAAAGAGAACGGAAGCGGCATCGGACTGAGCATCTCCCGGCAAATCATGCGCTTATCCGGCGGAAGCCTCTCCCTGATAGCCGGGAAGGAGACAACTTTTGTATTGAAATTTAATTGAACCAATTAAGTTTTGGTTTTGTTGTCAAGAATGAATATCTTTGTACACAAAGGTACGAAAAGCATTTTCCAATAAAACTCATAACACACTATTTATGCTATTTACAGCCGAAAACATTTTACTTGTAGGTTCTATTTTACTTTTTGTCAGCATCATCGTAGGCAAAACCGGTTACCGTTTCGGAGTTCCCGCCTTGTTACTTTTTCTTGTGGTAGGCATGCTTTTCGGCAGCGACGGACTCGGATTGCAATTCCACAACGCCAAAGAAGCGCAGTTCATCGGTATGGTGGCTTTAAGCATTATCCTGTTTTCGGGCGGAATGGATACCAAGTTCACCGAAATCAAGCCTATCCTCTCCCCCGGTATTGTACTGTCTACTTTCGGTGTGCTGCTGACGGCGCTGTTTACCGGACTGTTTATATGGTGGCTGTCGGGCATGAGCTGGACCAATATCCACCTGCCGCTCATCACCTCCCTGCTGCTGGCTTCCACTATGTCGTCTACGGACTCGGCATCGGTATTCGCCATCCTGCGCTCGCAGAAGATGAACCTGAAGCACAACCTGCGTCCCATGCTGGAATTGGAAAGCGGAAGCAACGACCCGATGGCTTATATGCTGACTGTCGTACTTATCCAGCTCATCCAGTCCTCGGGTATGGGTGCTTCGCAGATAGCTTTCTCTTTCGTGATACAATTTGTGGTAGGTGCTGCCGCCGGCTATCTGCTGGGTAAGCTGGCCATCCTTATGCTCAACAGGCTGAATATAGACAACCAGTCGCTCTACCCCATTCTGCTGTTGTCGTTCGTATTCTTTACCTTCTCCATTACCGACCTGATGAAAGGCAACGGCTACCTCGCCGTCTACATTGCCGGCATGATGGTGGGTAACAACAAAATCATGCACCGCAAGGAGATTTACACGTTTATGGATGGACTGACATGGCTTTTCCAGATTATCATGTTCCTCTGTCTCGGCCTGCTGGTGAACCCGCACGAAATGCTGGAAGTGGCAGTCGTGGCATTGCTCATCGGCGTATTCATGATTGTCATAGGACGTCCGCTCAGCGTGTTCCTCTGCCTGCTCCCGTTCGGGAAACGTATCAATATGAAGTCCAGGCTGTTTGTGTCCTGGGTAGGGTTGCGAGGCGCGGTTCCCATTATCTTCGCTACCTATCCGGTAGTGGCAGGTGTGCCGGGAGCGGATGTAATCTTCAACATCGTGTTCTTCATCACCATCCTCTCGCTCGTCATCCAAGGTACTACCGTCTCTAAAGCAGCACGTATCATGGGGCTTTCCACCCCGATGGAAAAGACTGGTAACGACTTCGGAGTGGAACTGCCCGAAGATATCGACTCCGACCTGCGCGATGTAACCGTCACCCGGGAGATGCTCGACGCGAAAGGCGATACCCTCAAAGACATGAACCTACCCCAGGGAACTCTCGTTATGATAGTAAAGCGCAACAACGAATACCTGATACCCAACGGCACTCTGAAACTTCATGTGGGAGACAAGCTGCTGCTTATTTCTGAAAAGACCAAAGAATAGGAAATAAGAGGGAGAAAATACACTTGATGTTTTTTCAGGCACGGAATTATACGGAAAACACAGATTTTCTTTATTCTTTTTCCGTGAAACCTGCGTAATCCCGTGCCTAAAAAACAAATAGTAAGCGAATTTTAATTTGATATACCCTCATGAAAAAAACTTTAAACCACTTGCTTTGCATCACTATAAGCCCTATATTTGCGCAGTTTTAACTAAAGTGTGCAAATATACGCATGGAACAAGAACAACTGTTCATCGACTATATCGAACAAAGCATCATACAAAACTGGGACAGAAACGCTCTGACAGACTATCAAGGAATAACCCTACAATATAAAGATGTTGCCCGCAAGATCGCTAAATTTCATATCGTATTGGAAAGCGCCGGCATCCAGCCCGGTGATAAAATAGCCGTATGCGGTCGTAACAGCGCCCATTGGGCGGTTTGCTTTCTGGCAACAGTGACTTATGGTGCTGTAATCGTTCCTATTCTTCACGAATTCAAGGCAGACAACATACATAATATCGTCAACCACTCCGAAGCCAAACTCCTTTTTGTCGGCGACCGGGCTTGGGAGAACTTGAACGAAGAAGCCATGCCGTTGCTCATGGGAGTTGTCTTGCTGACGGATTTTACTCCGGTTGTCTGCCGGGACGAACGGCTCATGGAAGCTTTCGAACACCGCAACGCCATCTACGGCGCGCGCTATCCCAAGAACTTCCGCCCCGAACATATCTGCTACCGCAAAGAACAGTCGCCCGAAGAACTGGCGGTTATCAATTATACGTCCGGCACTACCGGCTATTCCAAAGGCGTGATGCTGCCCTACCGCAGCTTATGGTCCAATATAGCCTATTGCCACGAAATGCTGCCCGTACGTCCCGGCGACCATATCGTATCCATGCTCCCTCTGGGGCATGTTTTCGGCATGGTCTACGATTTTCTTTACGGTTTCTCGGCAGGCGCACACCTTTATTTCCTCACCCGCATGCCGTCGCCAAAGATTATCGCGCAGTCATTCTCCGAAATCAAGCCGCGTGTCATATCCTGCGTGCCGCTCATCGTAGAGAAGATTATCAAAAAAAACATCCTGCCACTCATAGACAACAAGATAGGCAAGCTGCTGCTACGGATGCCTATCGTCAACGATAAGATAAAAGCGGACATGCGCAAAAAGGCTATGGATGTCTTCGGCGGCAATTTCGATGAAATCATCATCGGCGGCGCACCCTTCAACGCCGACGTGGAACGCTTCCTCAAACAGATAGGCTTCCCCTACACCATTGCCTACGGCATGACGGAATGCGGTCCTATCATCTGTTCCAGCCGCTGGGAAACCTTGAAACTGGCCTCTTGCGGAAAAGCCACCACCCGCATGGAAGTAAAGATAGATTCTCCCGATCCTCAGCATGTAGCGGGCGAAATCATCTGCCGGGGAAGCAACCTTATGCTGGGCTATTACAAGAATGCCGAAGCCACTTCCCAAATTATAGATGTTAACGGCTGGCTGCACACTGGCGACCTCGCCACAATGGATGCCGACGGCTACGTTACCGTACGCGGGCGTAGCAAGAATATGCTTCTCACTTCCAGCGGACAGAACATCTATCCCGAAGAGATAGAAAGCAAACTGAATAACATGCCTTACGTCTCGGAATCGTTGATCGTATTGCAGCATGACAAACTCGTAGCCCTGATTTATCCCGACTTCGACGATGCCTTTGCCCACGGCCTGCAACAAACCGATATAGAAAAGGCAATGGAAGCCAACCGGAACGAACTGAACCTGCTTCTGCCGGCATATTGCCAGATTACCAAAGTAAAAATACACTTCGAGGAGTTTGAAAAGACCGCCAAGAAGAGTATCAAACGCTTTATGTATCAGGAAGCCAAAGGCTGAAATTCTTAAAAAAGAGATAGAGAAAAAACGGCGGAATTAATATATGTGCACAGATAATTCCGCCGATGGAATAAACAGCAAGCCTCCATCAGCCTCATTTGATATAGCAATTATACAGGGACATTCATTAAATATTATAAAATCAGCCAACTAATTCATACACAAATTATTGCGAATTAGTTGGCTTTTTTGTATCTTTAGGTATTCCCCCGAAAACAAGGTTTGACGGCCAAAACGGGGGAAATACCCAAACTAATAAGATATGGCAAAGATACAAAATATTTCAGAAATTCACCCTACTTTGGGTTTTACAGAATTTGATATTCTGGAAAAATACCGCAAGAGTTTTAATGAGAGTGAGCTTGGCAAGCTTCATTCTGTCTTTCCGTTTGAATGTATGGCAAAAGCCGCAGGCCTGTCGGACCGGCGCCTGGGACGCAGGAACATATTCAGTCCTTCCGCAAAGATCGCCCTTATGGTCCTGAAGGCATACACCGGATTCTCCGACAGGCAACTGGTGGAACATCTGAACGGGAACATACACTACCAGATTTTCTGTGGAATTATGATCCCCCCGTCCCT
>CDZS01055204.1_pt1 | contig 77984 bp, 98 predicted proteins | sample 557751 | NCBI WGS metagenome assembly CDZS01 (sample SAMEA3182113, study PRJEB8094) | gut metagenome | biome: human; feature: gut; material: Stool; isolation source: human stools | place: Canada | collected 2013-05-07 | reverse complement strand
ATATTATATATTTTATACTATAATACTATTTTACTTATATTACAAGAAAAGGTATGATAAGAACGATTACAAGAGGCTGTACGATTTTAGAAACAAACAGAGGCAGCGGGCATGCGAAAAAGCGTGCGCAGAAATGAGAGGAAAGCATGAAGGAGAAATGGACGAAGATCCGAAAAGTATTTTTTTCCACGCTGTATTTAAGCGCGTTTACGTTCGGCGGCGGATACGTCATCGTCACGCTGATGAAAAAGAAATTTGTAGATGAGCTGCACTGGATCGATGAAGAGGAAATGCTCGATCTGGTGGCGATTGCGCAGTCTGCGCCGGGAGCAATTGCGGTAAACGGTGCAATCGTCGTAGGTTACAAGCTGGCGGGCATCGCAGGGGCACTCGCAGCGATCATCGGAACGATTATTCCGCCGTTTGTGATTTTGTCGGTGATCTTTTATTTTTATGCGGCATTTTCTTCTAATTATATTGTAAAAACGGTGCTGGACGGCATGCAGGCGGGCGTCGGCGCGGTCATTGCGTCGGTTGTCTATGACATGGGCAGCGGCATCGTGGCAGGAAAGCAAAAATCATCCCTCGCAATTATGGCGGCAGCGTTCCTTGCAGTCTGCATTTTTAACGTCAACGTGGTCTATGTCGTGATCTTCTGTATCGTGCTCGGAGTGGTAAGGACCCTGATCCGGAAGAGAAAGGAGAAAAAGAGATGATTTACTGGCAGCTTTTTCTGAGCTTTTTGCAGATCGGAATGTTCAGCTTCGGCGGCGGCTATGCAGCGCTTCCGCTGATTCAGGAGCAGGTAGTGACGCAGCATGGGTGGCTGTCGAGATCGGAATTTACCGACCTGATTACAATTTCCCAGATGACGCCCGGACCGATTGCAGTCAATTCCGCGACGTTTGTCGGCATCCGGCTGGCAGGCTTTTTGGGAGCGCTGGCGGCGACATTTGGCTGTATTTTGCCGTCGTGCATCCTGGTAACGGTGCTGTCCTATCTTTATTTAAAATACCGTAAAATGAGCATGCTGCAGGGCGTGCTGGAAACGCTGCGTCCGGCAGTTGTGTCGATGATCGCGGCGGCAGGCGTATCGATCCTGATCACTGCGTTCTGGAACGACGCGGTGAGCTTTATGTCGACGAAGTGGGATTCGATCGTGATTTTTGTTGTCGCAGTATGGCTGTTAAAAAAGAAAAACTGGAATCCGATTCTTGTGATGGTGCTGAGCGGTTTTGCAAAGCTGGCAGTGCAGGGTGTGCTTGCGCTGGTTGGCATAGTATGATAAGGTAGGGATAGAACAAAGCATCCGGATGCGCTGAGGCGGAGGCACAGTAAAATGTCGTTCAAAGTGCGCAGCCAACAATAGAATGCACGCTCTGCGAGCATTCTATTGTCATGAATAAACGCCGTCGGTCTGGGAACGCAGCAGAAAAGAGGGACATATGGAGTATCGTGTAAAAACAATATTAAATAAGGAAGAAATCGAATCCTGTCAGCGGTTTTCGATGGATCATTTTATGTGGACATGCCTGCAGAAGCCGGAGGCTTACGGGTGGATGGGCTACCTGAAGAATCAGGGACTTTTCGTGAAGCTGGTCTGCAAAGAAAAGGATCCGAAGCGCGTTTACCACAATTTTATGGATATGGTCTGTGAGGACAGTGCGATGGAGGTTTTCCTTGCATTCCCCGAAAAGGGTGAAGCGCTGACCAACGATGTAATGTATTTAAATTTTGAAGTCAATTCCAACGGTGCGATGTATGCAGCATATGGAAAGGGAAGAAAAGGCCGTAAACCGATGCCGGAGAAATATCTGCAGGTTGTAGACTGCAAAGCGGACAGACAGGAGGACAGCTGGACACTGACTTATCTGATCCCTGAGAGCTATCTGAAGGAAGAGGCAGGAGTGGAAAAGCTGGATGGGGAGACCGAGTTTTACTGTAACTTCTATAAGATAGCCCAGACTCCTGAAATTGAGCATTATGCTTCCTGGTCTCCGATCGATAATCCGACACCGAACTTCCATTTGCCGGTATTCTTCGCGAAGGCACAGATCGAGGAGTAAGTGTGACGAGTTTTTGCCACAGTTCACCGCGCCATTCGCGATACAATAGAATGTACGCTCCGCGAACATTCTATTGTCATGAATCGCAGCTGCGCTGCTTTTGGCTGCTTGCGCAGCTCCTTTTGCTCATCGATTGGCGCTCCCTTCGTGGTGCTCTACAGTCAGATTTTCGTGTAAACACGAAATCTGTCTGCAGAACCCCACGAGTGAACTGTTGTATCGAAAAATGTACAAAAAAAGAGAAAAGTTTTTGAAAAAAAGCCTTGCAATTTTGCAGGGCTTACTTTATACTACTAAGTGCTGTGACATGATAGCGAAGAAGCATAAGGTTGCTGCAACGGAAAATACATAATCCCTGCAGGTTTTTATGCGGAGCGAATGTCAAGTTAGTAAACTGACGACAAGTCACTGTACCAGATAACAGCACCTGTCACGAGACAGGGGAAACGACGTGGAGTCCACGATAAGAGAAAGAAAGGATCTTTCAGGGTTGCTTATCAAGAGGACACACACGGGAACGTGTACAGTCACCGCTTGTCGCACTTATCTCAAAAGCGCGAAAAGGAGGCGACTTTTTTTATGGCAAATCAGGTAATGAGGATTACACTGAAAGCTTACGATCATCAGTTAGTTGATGCGTCTGCGAAGAAAATCATCGAAACAGTCAAGAAAAATGGAGCACAGGTGAGCGGACCGGTACCGCTTCCCACTAAGAAGGAAGTAGTTACGATTCTGCGTGCCGTACACAAGTACAAAGACTCCAGAGAACAGTTCGAGCGCCGCACACACAAGAGACTGATCGATATCATTGCACCCACACCCAAGACCGTTGATGCTCTGCAGAGACTGGAAATGCCTGCTGGTGTGTACATCGATATCAAAATGAAAACAAACAAGTAATTGCAAGAACCTCTACAGAGACGTATGAATAGTCCAACTGCTTTAACCACTTCTGATGCAGAAGCAGGAAAGTTGCGAACATTCCGCTATGTAGAAATCAACAGGAGGTCAAACGAACAATGAAAAAAGCGATTTTAGCTACCAAAGTCGGAATGACTCAAATCTTCAACGAAGACGGCGTGCTGATCCCGGTAACCGTACTTCAGGCTGGTCCCTGTGTCGTAACACAGATCAAGACCGTAGAAAATGATGGTTACGAAGCAGTTCAGGTTGGCTTCGTTGATAAGAAAGAAAAAGTTATCAACAGAGACAAGGCTGGCAAGAAGGAAGTCATTCACAGACATGGCGTAAATAAAGCTCAGAAGGGACACTTCGAAAAAGCTGGTGTTTCCTGCAAGAGATATGTAAGAGAATTCCGGTTTGAAAATGCGTCTGAGTACGCACTGGCACAGGAAATCAAAGCTGACATCTTCGCAGCCGGCGACAGAATCGACGCTACTGCAATCAGCAAAGGTAAGGGCTTCCAGGGTGCGATCAAGAGATTTGGTCAGCACAGAGGACCTATGGCTCATGGTTCCAAATTCCATCGTCATCAGGGTTCCAACGGTGCCTGCTCCTCTCCGAGCCGCGTATTCAAGGGCAAGGGAATGCCTGGTCACATGGGCTGCGTAAAGGTTACTGTACAGAATCTGGATGTTGTAAGAGTAGATGCTGACAAGAACCTGATCCTGGTTAAGGGTGCTGTACCCGGACCTAAGAAAGCTCTGGTAACCATCAAAGAGACCGTTAAGGTTGAGGCTTAAAACTGGAAAGGAGGACCACACAGATGGCAAACGTATCTGTTTATAATATGGAAGGCAAGCAGATCGATACAATCGAATTAAACGATGCGGTATTCGGTGTTGAAGTAAACGAACATCTGGTACACATGGCAGTTGTTCAGCAGCTTGCAAACAATCGTCAGGGAACACAGAAAGCAAAGACTCGTTCCGAGGTTTCCGGCGGCGGAAGAAAACCCTGGAGACAGAAGGGAACCGGTCATGCAAGACAGGGCTCCATCCGCGCTCCCCAGTGGACAGGCGGCGGCGTAGTATTCGCTCCCGTACCGAGAGATTATTCCTTCAAGCTCAACAAGAAAGAGAAGAGAGCTGCTCTGAAGTCTGCTCTGACAGACAAGGTTGCAAATGCGAAGCTGATCGTTGTTGACGAGCTGAAGTTCGAAGAGATCAAGACCAAGAATTTTGCACAGGTTATGAAGAACCTGGATGTAAACAACGGTCTGGTTGTTGTAAACGAGAATGATGTAAACGTAATGATGAGCGCAAAGAACATCGCTGATGTAAAGATGGCTCTGCCGAACACCATCAACGTATATGACATCATGAAGGCTGGCAAGGTTGTTCTGACAAAGGACGCTGTTAAGACAATCGAGGAGGTGTACGCATAATGGCAGACATTAAGTACTATGACGTTATCCTCAAACCCGTCATCACTGAGAAGAGCATGGCTGGTATGGGCGAAAAGAAATATACCTTCCTGGTACATCCGGAAGCAAACAAGACCCAGATCAAGGAAGCTGTTGAGAAGATGTTCGAAGGCGCTAAGGTTGCCAAGGTAAACACTCTGAACGCTGACGGTAAGAATAAGAGACGCGGTATGGTAGTTGGTAAGACAGCCAAGACCAAAAAGGCTATCGTAACCCTGACCGCTGACAGCAAAGATATCGAGATCTTCGCTGGTCTGTAAGATGCGATGAAAGGAAGCTAAAAGCAAAAGCTTCCAGTTAACGATCGAGGGCACTTCGCAGCTGACGCTGCTCGTCGCGTTGCACGCGACTATGGCTCCTGCCAATAAGCACTTTGCTCGTGCAAGCACGGCAAAGCACTTCCTGCCAGACGCCGCACCCTCGAGCTCATCGCGAATATGTGCATACAAGCACGATAATAAATAGTAAAGGAGAAATCATCATGGGAATTAAAACATATAATCCCTATACACCTTCCAGAAGAAATATGACTGGTTCTGATTTTTCCGAGATCACAAAGACAACTCCTGAAAAGAGCCTTTGCGTATCTCTGAAGAAGAACTCCGGTCGTAACAATCAGGGTAAGATCACCGTTAGACATCATGGCGGCGGCGTTCGCACCCAGTACAGAATGGTAGACTTCAAGAGATTCAAGGATGGCATTCCGGCAACTGTAGTTGGTATCGAATACGACCCCAACAGAACAGCAAACATCGCGCTGATCTGCTACGCAGATGGCCAGAAGGCATATATCATCGCTCCTGAAGGACTGAAAGTAGGCCAGAAGGTCATGAACGGACCGGAAGCTGAAGTAAGAGTAGGCAACTGCCTGCCGTTATCTGAAATTCCTGTTGGTACTCAGGTACACAACATTGAATTATATCCCGGCAAGGGCGGACAGATGGTTCGTTCTGCAGGTAACAGCGCACAGCTGATGGCGAAGGAAGGCAAATATGCAACCCTGAGACTTCCCTCCGGTGAAATGAGAATGGTTCCGATCGTTTGCCGCGCTACAATCGGTGTTGTAGGCAATGGCGATCACAACCTGATCAACTACGGTAAAGCAGGACGTAAGCGTCACATGGGTATCCGTCCTACCGTTCGCGGTTCCGTTATGAACCCGAATGACCATCCGCATGGTGGTGGTGAAGGTAAGACCGGTATCGGCCGTCCTGGTCCGAGCACTCCTTGGGGCAAACCGGCACTCGGCTTGAAGACCAGAAAGTCTAAAAAGGCTTCTAACAAGCTGATCGTAAGAAGAAGAGACGGTAAGGCTATCAAATAAGGTTAAGGAGGAGAACAACAATGGCAAGATCACTGAAAAAAGGACCGTTCGCTGATGCCAGCTTGCTGAAAAAAGTGGACGCTATGAATGCTGCTGGACAGAAACAGGTTATCAAAACCTGGTCCCGTCGTTCTACAATTTTCCCGTCCTTCGTTGGACACACAATTGCAGTTCATGACGGCCGCAAGCATGTTCCGGTATATGTAACTGAAGATATGGTTGGACACAAACTTGGCGAATTCGTAGCTACCAGAACCTACAGAGGTCATGGTAAAGACGAAAAGAAGTCCAAAGTTAGATAATTGAAAGGAGGTTTTATTCATGGCTAAAGGACATAGATCTCAAATTAAGAGAGAAAGAAATGCGAATAAAGATACAAGACCTTCTGCTAAATTATCCTACGCAAGAGTGTCTGTAACGAAAGCTTGTTTTGTACTGGATGCGATCAGAGGTAAAGATCTGGAGACAGCACTGGCTGTTGTAACCTACAATCCCAGATATGCTTCCAGCCTTGTAAAGAAACTGCTGGAATCTGCAGCAGCAAACGCAGAGAACAACAACGGCATGAAGAGAGAAAACCTTTATGTTGCTGAGTGCTATGCAAACAAGGGACCTACGATGAAGAGAGTTAGACCGAGAGCACAGGGACGGGCTTACAGAATCGAGAAGAGAATGAGCCACATCACTGTAGTGCTTGATGAGAGAAAGTAGGAGGAACGATAATGGGACAGAAGGTTAATCCTCATGGTTTAAGAGTCGGCGTAATCAAAGATTGGGATTCCAGATGGTATGCAGACGCTGAATACGCTGATTATTTAGTAGAAGACTACAACATCAGAAAATTTTTAAAGAAGAAACTGTATTCTGCAGGCGTTTCCAAGATTGAAATCGAGAGAGCGTCCGACAGAGTAAAGGTTATCCTTTATACCGCAAAGCCCGGCGTTGTAATCGGTAAGGGCGGCGCAGAAATCGAAGTAACCAAGAAAGAGCTGTCCAAGCTGACAGATAAAAAGGTTCTGGTTGACATCAAAGAAATCAAGAGACCTGACCGCGATGCACAGCTGGTTGCTGAGAACATTGCACAGCAGCTGGAGAACCGTGTTGCTTTCAGACGTGCTATGAAGTCCTGCATCGGCAGAACCATGAAGACCGGCGCAAAGGGTATCAAGACTGCTGTATCCGGTCGTCTGGGCGGCGCAGATATCGCACGTACCGAGTTCTACAGCGAAGGTACTATTCCGCTGCAGACATTAAGAGCTGACATCGATTATGGATTCGCAGAAGCAGATACAACCTACGGCAAAGTTGGCGTTAAGGTTTGGATCTACAAAGGCGAGGTACTTCCTACAAAAGGAAATAAGGAAGGGAGCGATAAATAACTATGTTAATGCCGAAGAGAGTTAAACGTCGTAAACAGTTCCGCGGCACCATGGCTGGTAAGGCTATGCGCGGTAATACAATCACATACGGTGAATACGGCCTGGTAGCACTTGAACCCTGCTGGATCAAGTCCAACCAGATCGAAGCAGCCCGTATCGCACTGACACGTTATACAAAGCGTACCGGTCAGGTTTGGATCAAGATCTTCCCTGACAAGCCGGTTACTGCTAAGCCTGCTGAAACTCGAATGGGTTCCGGTAAGGGCGCTCTGGAGTACTGGGTTGCAGTTGTTAAGCCGGGCCGCGTAATGTTCGAAATCGCAGGCGTTCCGGAGGAAGCTGCAAAAGAGGCTCTTCGTCTCGCAATGCATAAGCTTCCCTGCAAATGCAAAATTGTGTCTAAAGCTGACTTGGAAGGCGGTGTAGCAAATGAAGTCTAAAACCTATGTAGATGATTTAAAGAATAAAACAGCTGCTGATCTCGCACAGGAACTGACAGCTGCCAAGAAGGAACTTTTCAATTTAAGATTCCAGAACGCAACAAACCAGCTTGACAATACTGCTCGGATCCGCGAAGTTAGAAAGAACATCGCCAGAATCCAGACAGTGATGACACAGAAAGCCAAGGTTGCAGAGTAATATCCAGAAAGGAGTAAACGAACGTGGAACGTAATCTGAGAAAAACACGTACCGGTAAGGTCGTTAGCAATAAGATGGACAAGACAATCGTTGTTGCCATTGAAGATCATGTAAAGCATCCTCTTTACAAGAAGATCGTGAAAGAGACTTACAAGCTGAAGGCACACGATGAGAACAACGAGTGCAACATTGGTGACACCGTGAAGGTGATGGAAACAAGACCGCTGTCCAAGGACAAGAGATGGAGACTTGTTGAGATCATCGAAAGAGCGAAATAATCTACGGCAAGTAATTAAGTTGGAAGGAGAATTATTATGATTCAACAGGAAACGAGACTGAAAGTTGCCGATAACACAGGTGCCAAAGAGATTCTGTGCATCCGCGTTATGGGTGGCTCTACCAGAAGATATGCGAATGTAGGCGATATCATCGTTGCCAGCGTTAAAGATGCAACACCCGGCGGAGTTGTAAAGAAGGGCGACGTTGTAAAGGCTGTTGTAGTTCGTTCCGTAAAGGGCGTTCGTCGTAAAGACGGTTCTTACATTAAGTTTGACGAGAATGCTGCTGTAATCATCAAAGATGACAAGACCCCCAGAGGAACTCGTATCTTTGGGCCAGTAGCTCGTGAGCTTCGTGACAAGCAGTTTATGAAAATTGCTTCTCTGGCTCCGGAAGTATTATAAGGAGGTGCCTTTATGTCTACCATGAAAATTAAAAAGGGCGATACTGTAAAGGTCATCGCCGGCAAAGATAAAGACAAAGAAGGAAAAGTTGTTGCCGTAGATAAGAAGAACGGCAAGGTAACTGTTGAGAAAGTCAACATCATTACCAAGCACACAAAGCCTTCTGCAGCAAACCAGAATGGCGGAATTATCCAGATGGAAGCTCCCATTGATGCATCTAACGTAATGTATCTTCACAATGGGAAAGCAACCCGTATCGGCTTCAAGGTAGAGGACGGCAAAAAGGTTCGTGTTGCAAAGTCCACAGGCGAAGTAATCGATAAATAATTCCGAGGAAGGAGGCTATAAGCGTGAGCAGACTGAAAGACTTATATAAAGACGAGATCGTAGATGCTATGATCAAGAAGTTCGGCTATAAAAACATTATGGAAGTTCCGAAGCTTGACAAGATCGTCATCAACATGGGTGTTGGTGAAGCAAAAGAGAATGCCAAGGTTCTGGATTCCGCAGTAAAGGATCTTGAGACAATTACTGGACAGAAGGTTGTTCTTACCAGAGCGAAAAATTCCGTTGCTAACTTCAAAATCCGTGAGGGTATGCCGATCGGATGCAAGACAACACTTCGCGGCGAGAAAATGTATGACTTCATGGATCGTCTGGTTAACCTTGCACTGCCTCGTGTCCGCGACTTCCGCGGCGTGAGCGCAGATTCCTTCGACGGCAGAGGCAACTATGCCCTGGGCGTTAAGGAACAGCTGATTTTCCCTGAAATCGAATATGATAAGGTGGAAAAGGTTAGAGGTATGGACGTCATCGTAGTTACCACAGCGAAGACAGATGAAGAGGCACGCGAGCTGCTGAGACTGTTCGGCATGCCTTTCGCGAAGTAAGAAGGAGGTAAATGTATTCATGGCTAAAACAGCAATGAAGATTAAGCAGCAGCGTACACCTAAGTTCTCTTCCAGAGAATACACACGTTGCAAGATTTGCGGCCGTCCCCATTCGGTTCTGAGAAAATACGGAATCTGCAGAATTTGCTTCCGTGAACTGGCATACAAGGGACAGATTCCTGGCGTGAAGAAAGCAAGCTGGTAAGAGCTGGTAAGAGAAGGAGGTAAATCACAATGACAATGAGCGATCCTATTGCAGATATGCTTACAAGAATCCGTAATGCAAATACTGCAAAACATGATACAGTAGATGTACCTGCGTCCAAAATGAAGCTGGCTATTGCACAGATCCTGCTGGATGAAGGCTATATTAAAAAATTCGATATTCTGGATGAAGGTTCTTTCAAGACCATCCACATCACTCTGAAATACGGTGAAGATAAGAACGACAAGATCATTTCCGGTATCAAGAGAATCTCCAAACCCGGCCTGCGTGTATACGCTGGTAAGGAAGAGCTTCCCCGCGTACTGGGCGGTCTTGGTATCGCAATCATTTCCACCAACCAGGGTGTTGTTACCGATAAGAAAGCAAGAGAGCTGCAGGTTGGCGGCGAAGTTCTGGCTTACATCTGGTAAAAAAATGAAGAGTAATTCTAAGATGACAAAATACGTCATCTAAGAATTACTAGGCTTCATAAGACGAAAAGAATTTCTAATGCGTCATAATACGCCGCATAAGAAATTCTAAAGTTTCGTCTCCGAGAATGCTTTGCATTCTCCGGGTGATAAAACCCCAGAGATAACTGGTAATCCTATCAATTATTCTATATTATGGAGGTACGGGCATGTCACGTATAGGAAGAATGCCAATCGCGATTCCTGCAGGCGTAACTGTAGAGGTTGCAGAAAATAATAAAGTGACTGTAAAAGGTCCCAAAGGAACACTGGAAAGAGTGCTTCCTGAAGAGATGACAATTAAACTGGAAGATGGACACGTTGTTGTTACACGTCCCAACGACTTAAAGAAAATGAAATCCCTGCATGGTCTGACCAGAACACTGATCAACAACATGGTTGTTGGTGTTACAACCGGCTACGAGAAGAAGCTGGAAGTAAACGGTGTAGGTTACAAGGCTGCTAAAGCAGGCAAGAAGCTGACATTATCCTTAGGTTATTCCCACCCCGTTGAGATGGAAGATCCCGAAGGTATCGAAACTGTACTGGACGGTCAGAACATCATCATCGTAAAGGGTATCGACAAAGAAAAGGTTGGCCAGTTTGCAGCTGAGATCAGAGACAAGAGAAGACCGGAGCCTTATAAGGGCAAGGGTATCAAGTATGCTGATGAAGTTATCAGAAGCAAAGTTGGTAAGACTGGTAAGAAATAACGGATAAGGAGAGTGTAAAAATGGTTAGTAAGAAATCAAGACAGGTCGTTCGTGAGAACAAGCACAGAAGAATGCGTAACCGTTTCAGCGGCACTCCTGAGAGACCGCGTCTGGCCGTATTCAGAAGCAATAATCATATGTATGCTCAAATTATCGACGATACCGTTGGCAAGACTCTGGCAGCTGCTTCCACCCTGGAAAAGGATGTAAAGGCTGAACTGGAGAAGACCAATAACGTTGATGCTGCGGCATATCTGGGAACTGTTATCGCAAAACGCGCTCTGGAAAAGGGTATCACCGAGGTTGTATTTGACCGCGGTGGCTACATCTACCAGGGTAAAGTTGCAGCTTTAGCTGAGGCAGCCAGAGAAGCTGGCCTGACATTCTAGGAAGGAGAACACATCAGATGAGAAGAACAATTATTGATACGACAAATCTGGAGTTAACAGACAAAGTCGTTTCCATCAAACGTGTTACCAAGGTTGTAAAAGGCGGCCGCAACATGCGTTTCACAGCTTTAGTAGTAGTAGGCGATGGCAACGGACATGTAGGTGTAGGTCTGGGCAAATCCATTGAAATTCCGGAAGCAATCCGTAAGGGTAAAGAAGACGCTGCAAAGCATCTGGTATCCGTTGCTCTGGATGAGAACAATTCCGTTACACATGACTTCCTCGGCAAGTATGGTTCTTCTACCGTTCTGCTGAAGAAAGCTCCTGAAGGTACTGGTATCATCGCTGGCGGTCCTGCCCGTGTGGTTTGCGAGCTGGCTGGTATCAAGAATATCCGTACCAAGGCGCTGGGCTCCACCAACAAGCAGAATGTCGTTCTGGCAACCATTCAGGGATTAAGCCAGATCAAGACTCCTGAAGAAGTAGCAGCTAAGCGTGGTAAGTCTGTAGAAGAGATCATGGCTTAATCAAGGAGGAGACAAAAATGGCAGAGAAGAATTTAAAGATCACTTTGGTTAAGTCCCCCATCGGTGCAGTGCCGAAGCACAGAGCAACCGTAGAGGCTATGGGTCTTACCAAAATGCACAAGACTGTTATCATGCCTGATAACGCGTCTACCAGAGGCATGATCCAGAAGGTTGGATATATGCTGAAAGTAGAAGAAGCATAAAAAGAGGAGGTGTCAGGAAATGGAATTATCTAACTTACAGCCCGCAGCTGGTTCCGTACACAGCGATAATTTTAGAAGAGGCCGTGGCCATGCTTCCGGTAACGGTAAGACAGCAGGTAAGGGCCACAAGGGTCAGAAGGCACGTTCCGGTGCTCCGAGACCGGGCTTTGAAGGCGGCCAGATGCCTTTATACAGACGTATTCCTAAGAGAGGCTTCACAAACAGAAACTCTAAGGATATCGTTGCAATCAATCTGAGTGCACTTGAAGTATTTGAGAACGGTGAAACCGTAACTGTTGAGACACTGCTCGAGAAGGGTATCGTAAAGAACCCTAAGGACGGCGTTAAAATTCTTGGAAACGGAGAATTTACCAAAAAGCTCGATGTAAAAGCAAATGCATTCAGTGCATCCGCAAAGGAAAAGATCGAGGCGCTTGGTGGAACTGCAGAGGTGATGTAAATGCTTACTACCCTGAAAAATGCGTTTAAGATCAAGGAGATCCGTAAGAAGCTTCTGTTCACCTTCCTGATGCTGGTAGTCATTCGTATTGGCTGCCAGCTCCCGGTACCGGGTGTAAACAGACACTTCTTCTCCAATTGGTTCGCGGCGCAGACAGGAGATACGTTTAGCTTTTTCAATGCGTTCACCGGCGGTTCTTTCGAGAACATGTCCCTGTTCGCATTGAACATCACCCCTTACATCACATCATCGATCATTATTCAGCTTTTAACGATTGCGATCCCGAAGCTGGAAGAAATGCAGAGAGATGGGGAAGAGGGGCGTAAAAAACTGACCTCCATTACAAGATATGTGACGGTTGGTCTGGCATTGATCGAGTCTGCTGCTATGGCGATCGGTTTCGGACGCCAGGGTCTGATGGATGACTTCAATGCGCTTAACGTAATTACTGTAATTGCCGCGTTGACAGCAGGAAGTGCATTCCTGATGTGGATCGGCGAGCGTATTACGGAAAATGGTGTGGGCAACGGTATTTCTATCGTGCTGACCATCAATATTATTTCCCGTATGCCCAGCGATCTGTCCAGTCTTTATCAGCAGTTTGTAAAAGGCAAGGCAGTTGCTGTAGGAGCGCTTGCTGCAGTTATCATTCTGGCGATCATCGTCGGAATGGTAATTTTGGTCATCATTTTAAATGATGCTGTACGGAAGATTCCGGTACAGTATGCCAAAAAAGTGCAGGGCCGCAAGATGGTAGGCGGACAATCCACCTTTATTCCCTTAAAGGTAAACACCGCAGGTGTTATCCCGGTTATCTTCGCGCAGTCGATTCTGCAGATTCCGATCATCATTTCTCAGTTGACCGGATACAAAGGAACAGGTCCGTGGGCTTATATCCTGCGCGGCTTGAATTCCAGCTACTGGTGCAAGCCCAGTGAACTGGTATACTCCATCGGACTGATCGTGTATATTGTAATGGTGATCTTCTTCGCCTACTTCTATACATCGATTACCTTCAATCCGCTGGAAATTGCCGACAATATGAAAAAGCAGGGCGGTTTCATTCCGGGCATTCGTCCGGGTAAGCCTACCAGCGATTATCTGAACAAAATTCTGAATTACCTGATCTTCATCGGTGCCTGCGGTCTTACGATCGTATGCGTACTCCCTTATGTATTTAACGGAGTATTCGGTGCAAGTGTTTCCTTCGGCGGAACGAGCCTGATCATTATTGTCAGTGTACTGCTGGAAACCTTAAAGCAGATCGAATCCCAGATGATGGTTCGGAATTATAAAGGATTTTTAAATGACTAAACGGCTGTCTGCATAACAGACGGTCCGGATTCGGGCGGGGACAGGACGGCGACGTTTCTGTCCCTGTCTGCATTCTACAAAAAATACAGCGGAGGAAAGAGATCATGAAGATTATCATGTTAGGCGCGCCTGGAGCAGGCAAAGGAACTCAGGCAAAAATGATCGCAGATAAGTACGGAGTACCCCATATCTCCACCGGCGATATTTTCCGTGCAAATATTAAAAACGGCACTGAGCTGGGCATGGAAGCAAAAAAATATATGGATCAGGGGCTGCTGGTTCCGGACGAACTGACAGTTCGCATTCTGTTAGACCGTGTTGCACAGGACGACTGCAAGAATGGTTATGTTCTGGACGGTTTTCCGCGTACCATTCCTCAGGCTGAGGTTCTGGACAGCGAGCTGACGAAGCTTGGAGATCATATTGATTACGCAATCAACGTAGATGTACCGGATGAAAACATCGTAAAGAGAATGTCCGGACGCCGTGCATGCCTGACCTGCGGCGCTACCTATCATATCGAGCATGTACCTCCGAAGAAAGAGGGCATCTGTGATGTATGCGGCAGCGAACTGGTGCTTCGTGACGACGATAAGCCGGAAACCGTAAAGAACCGTCTGAACGTTTATCACGAACAGACACAGCCCCTGATCGACTTCTACACCGAAAAAGGTGTATTAAAGACTGTGGACGGTACCGTTCCGATGGAAGAGGTATTTGCTGCAATCACCGCGATTCTGGGCTGATGAGAGCGGATGTCAGCATTTTGGAGGGGAACTATGGCCGTTTCAATTAAATCTGCAAGAGAAATCGAACTGATGAGGGAGGCCGGAAAGCGCCTTGCTCATGTGCATCAGGAGCTGGAAGCGATGATTGCGCCCGGCATTTCCACCTGGGAAATTGATGCAAAGGGAGAAAAACTCATCAGAGACTGCGGATGTATCCCGAATTTTCTCCATTATAATGGATATCCTGCTTCTATCTGTGTTTCCGTCAATGACGAAGTCGTGCATGGAATCCCGAGAAAGGACCGTTATTTAAAGGAAGGCGATATTGTCAGCCTGGATGCGGGACTGATCTATAAGGGCTATCATTCCGACGCGGTGCGGACACATGCGGTCGGCAAGGTGAGCACAGAGGCACAAAAGCTGATGGATGTAACAAAGCAGAGCTTCTTTGAAGGCATCAAAATGGCAAAGGAAGGACAGCACCTGCATGATATTTCGAGAGCCATTGAGGAGTATGTTACACCCTATGGCTACGGAATTGTGCGGGATCTGGTTGGCCATGGAATCGGAACAGCGCTTCATGAAGATCCGCAGATTCCCAACTATGCACAGAAAAGAAGAGGCGTCCGCTTACAGGCGGGCATGACGCTTGCGATTGAGCCGATGATCAATGCCGGAACCTGGCAGGTACGATTCCTGCGGGATGGCTGGACGGTCGTTACAAAGGATGGCTCCTTGTCAGCGCATTACGAAAACACGATTCTGGTGACCGATGGGGAACCGGAGATCCTGACGTTGTATTAAGGAGGACACAGATGGTCGGTAAACTGGCAGTTTCCCTGGCGGGACATGATAAAGGAAGCATTTTTCTGGTGATCCGGGAGGATGGGGATGTTATCTGGCTGGCAGACGGAATCAGCCGTCTGTATCAGTCACCCAAACGGAAAAAAAGAAAACACGTTCAGCTGGTTTTAAACGGAGGGATGGACAGCAGCGAGCTGGAGGATCTTTTCCAAAACCCGGCGGACGCGGATACGAAAATCAAACGCTGCATAAAACTTTATAGTATGGAGAAAGCAAACGAACGGAGGTAAGATATGTCGAAAGCAGATGTTATTGAAATCGAAGGCACAGTAGTGGAAAAGCTGCCCAACACCATGTTTCAGGTAGAACTGGAAAACGGTCACAGAGTTCTGGCACATATCAGCGGTAAGCTGAGACAGAACTTCATCCGTATCCTTCCCGGCGATAAGGTGACACTGGAGCTGTCCCCTTACGATCTTTCCAAGGGAAGAATCATCTGGAGAGATAAATAAGAAAAAGTTCAGTCCCCGGCGGCGTTTTTGCTACCGGGGATTTTTACAAAAAAACTACAGAAAAACCCGGAAAAACTGGTGTTTTTTTGCCTCAAAATGGTTGCAAGTATTGAATTTTCATGCTACAATAGGTAACGGTCTTTTTGGAAGGAGGTCGGTCAGAACGCTTCGAAAAGGCGATCTGATCAGGATTCTTGCCGGATTCCGCGGGTGCGGAGGACGGTAGAAATGGAGGTTAAGAATGAAAGTAAGAGCATCCGTAAAACCGATTTGCGAAAAGTGCAAAGTCATCAAAAGGAAAGGTTCCATCAGAATTATCTGTGAGAACCCCAAGCACAAACAGAGACAGGGTTGAGTAGTTCTTTCTAATTTAATTAATTGGAAGAAAGCGATTTACCCCGTCGCATCTAAGACGGCTGGCAGCGGATTGTTACTAAGGTCCGCTTGAAAATAATTGAACGTAGTAGAGCACATTTATTACGGGAGATTACTTTTTGATACCGAAAAGAGACCTTTATCCAAAGGTCGGGAACGGCTGTGTGAAGAAACAGAATGTGTAAAGCACATCGTTTCCGCACGGAGCAATCTGTGAGAGAGTATCGGAAAGACCGGTTTACCGGTTGGGTACATGGTACCCCAGTCAATTAGTAACTATTATTTGAAGACGCACAGGAAAGAGTTGGCCTGTGCAGCTGTGCGCATTGCGCACACAGAATGGAGGAAATGTAAATGGCTCGTATTGCAGGTATTGACTTACCCAGAGAAAAACGTGTTGAGATCGGCCTGACCTACATTTACGGTATCGGCAGACCCAGCGCAACAAAGATTTTAGCTCAGGCAGGTGTTAATCCCGACACTCGCTGCAGAGACCTGACAGACGATGAGGTTAAGAAGATCAGCGAAGTGATCGACGAAACCATGACTGTTGAAGGTGATCTGAGAAGAGAGATCGCACTGAACATCAAGAGACTGCAGGAAATCGGCTGCTACAGAGGCATCCGTCATCGTAAAGGCCTTCCGGTTCGTGGTCAGAAGACAAAGACCAACGCAAGAACAAGAAAAGGTCCTAAGAGAACTGTTGCAAACAAGAAAAAATAATTCAAGCAAGGGAAAGTAGGTTAGTTTAAATGGCAAACAAGAAAGTTACCAAAAAAGTGACAAAAAAGCGTGTCAAGAAAAACGTTGAACACGGACAGGCACATATTCAGTCTTCTTTCAATAACACAATCGTTACTCTGACAGATGCTGAAGGTAATGCTTTAAGCTGGGCTTCTGCCGGCGGTCTGGGATTTAAGGGTTCAAGGAAATCTACTCCGTATGCAGCGCAGATGGCTGCAGAAACAGCTACAAAGGCAGCTTTAATCCATGGATTAAAGACCGTAGATGTTTTTGTAAAGGGACCGGGTTCAGGCCGTGAGGCTGCAATCCGTGCGCTGTCCGCATGCGGTCTGGATGTAGTCAGCATCAAGGATGTGACTCCTGTTCCGCATAACGGCTGCCGCCCGCCCAAGCGTCGTCGCGTTTAATCGACGCTTTGCAGAATCTGACCGGGAGGCTCCCGGTTTCAGATGGCTGCTGCATATTCCCATCGTTGGAATAGACACAAATCAGAAGTAGGTTGGATGAAGACACGGCAGGAGCCGTGCTGTAAACAATAATCAGGAGGATTATAAAAATGGCAGTAAATAGAGTCCCTGTTTTAAAGAGATGCAGATCCCTTGGACTGGAGCCCGCATACCTGGGTTATGATAAGAAATCTAACAGAACCGCCAGAACAGGCAAGAAGATGAGTGAGTACGGTCTGCAGCTGAGAGAGAAGCAGAAAGCAAAATTCATCTACGGCGTTCTGGAAAAGCCTTTCCGTAACTACTACAAGAAGGCAGACAGAATGAAAGGCATGACCGGTGAAAACCTGATGACCATGCTTGAGGCTAGACTGGACAGCGTTGTTTTCCGTATGGGCTTCGCAAGAACCAGAAGAGAAGCAAGACAGGTTGTTGACCACAAGCACATTCTGGTAAATGGCAAGTGCGTAAACATTCCTTCTTACCAGGTAAAGGCTGGTGACGTGATCGAAGTGAAGGAAAGCGCTAAGACCATGCAGAGATACAAGGACATCCTTGAGGTAACTGCAGGCAGACTGACTCCCGAATGGATGGATGTAGAAAAAGAAGCATTCAAGGGCACTGTTAAGCAGCTTCCTACCCGTGAAATGATCGATGTTCCGGTAGACGAGATGCTTATCGTCGAGTTGTACTCCAAATAATTAGAAGATAACTGTCCATCTCAGATTGTTCATAAAGGAGGGTATTTACAGTGTTTGATTTTGAAAGACCCAATATTGAGGTTGCCGAAATTTCCGAAGATAAGAAGTATGGCAAGTTCGTGGTGGAGCCTCTGGAAAGAGGATATGGAATTACCCTGGGCAATTCGCTGAGAAGAATCATGTTGTCTTCCTTACCCGGTGCAGCAGTTAGCCAGGTGAAAATCGAAGGCGTGCTGCACGAGTTCAGTTCCATTCCCGGCGTGAAGGAAGATGTAACTGAGATCATCATGAATATCAAGTGTCTTGCAATCAAGAACAGCAGCGAGACCAATGAGCCTAAGACCGCATACATTGAGTTTGAGGGCGAAGGCGTGGTACACGCTTCCGATATTCAGGCTGATCAGGATATCGAAATTCTGAATCCGGATCTTGTCATCGCTCATTTGAGCGGTGGCAAGGACTGCAAGCTTTACATGGAGCTGACAATCACCAAGGGCAGAGGATATGTAAGTGCTGACAAGAACAAGAGCGATGATCTTCCGATCGGTGTTATCGCTGTTGATTCCATTTACACTCCCGTTGAGAGAGTAAATATGGCAGTACAGAATACCCGTGTCGGTCAGGTGACAGACTATGATAAGCTGACCCTGGATGTTTATACGAACGGCACACTGGCTCCCGATGAGGCTGTCAGTCTGGCTGCGAAGGTACTCAGCGAGCACCTGAGCCTGTTCATCGATCTTTCGGAGAATGCCAAGACCGCAGAGGTTATGGTAGAGAAGGAAGATGACGAGAAGGAAAAGGTATTGGAGATGAGCATCGATGAGCTTGAGCTCTCTGTTCGTTCTTACAACTGCCTGAAGCGTGCTGGTATCAACACGGTTGAAGAGCTGATCAATAAGACTCCGGAAGACATGATGAAGGTTCGTAATCTGGGCCGCAAATCTCTCGAAGAAGTACAGGCAAAAATCAGCGAGCTGGGTTTCCATTTCAGACCCAGTGAGGAGTAAGGCAAATTCAGAAATGGGTTTGTGCAGCCGGTGAACACCGGTTGGCTCTAAAAGTTATATCGCATTTTATAAATGGGAAAGTTCGGTCGGCGGTAAGTCCAAAAGGCACGTCCGGTCGCAAAACATGATTGGCGTAAACAAACATTCGGTGAGTAAGACCAAAGGGCATGGCCGGATGTACCAGGATTGAAAGGAAAATAATACAATGGCAAAGTATAGAAAATTAGGCAGAACATCTGATCAGAGAAAGGCTCTGTTAAGAAGCCAGGTAACCAGCCTGCTGTACAGAGGTAAAATCGTTACCACTGAAGCTAAGGCAAAAGAAATCCGTAAGATCGCTGAGGGCATCATTGCGCTGGGCATCAAGGAGAAAGATAACTTCGATACCGTTACTGTTACTGCTAAGGTTGCCCGCAAGGACAAAGACGGCAAGAGAGTAAAAGAAGTTGTAGATGGCAAGAAGGTTACCGTTTACGATGAAGTTCAGAAGGAGATCAAGAAAGATCAGCCTTCCAGACTGCATGCAAGACGTCAGATGCTGAAAGTATTCTATCCTGTTACTGAGGTTCCTGCCGCAGCAGCTGGTAAGAAGAAAAACACCAAGAAGATCGATATGCCTGCAAAGGTATTTGATGAAATCGCTCCCAAGTACGCAGACCGTAAGGGTGGTTACACCAGAATCGTTAAGATCGGCCAGCGTAAGGGCGATGGTGCAATGGAAGTTGTACTGGAGCTGATCTAATCAGAGATTTTTCAAATTAAATGATGGTATGTTTTCCGATCGGAGAGCAAATCATTCTGAAGAAATGGAGAGCCGGATAAGACGGCGGACTGAAAATGTCTGTCGAGTTTATCCGGCTCTTTTTATCGTATAGGAAACTTCGTTTCCATACGATAAAAATGCTCCGCAAGGATGCGCACTCGGCGCAAGGGTAGATGGTTGCCGAGGCAACCGCGCCTCGGCGCGAGAATGTGCCAAGGCACATTCTTTTTTACAAGGACGGCCCTCACAGGCGAAGCTGTGAGAGACGTCCTTCTCCTTTGAGATATTTTTTATAGATCAGGAAGAAGGCAAGACTGGAAGAGAAGAAGCAAAGCGTGTCTGCGATGGGTTCCGCGTAAAAGCACATCCTTGCAGCGAAAAAGAGGGGAAGCAGACAGGTCGCTGCAAAATACTCGCTTTTCCGCAGCAGGGATAAAAACAGGGACAGCTTTGTCAGGCTCATGGCAGTCAGGGCATCTACAAAGACATACTGGAAGCTCAGAGGGATAACGCCGAGGGTAAAGACCTGAATGCCCCAGACAGAAAGAGATGCGTATTCCGGGTTTTGGGTGAAAATTCGGACAAAATACTGCGGAACAAAACGGGACAGCAGGAACATAAACGTCGTAAAACCGACGCATAAAAGCAGGACGCAAAGTACAATTTTGCGGATGCGCTCAACCTTTCCGGCACCCATGTTGAAGCTGATGAGGGGCTGGGAGCCTCCGGTGATGCCGAGCATCGGCGAGGTGATGAGCAGCATGTAGCTCTGTACGATGGTTGCGCAGGTGATGAGAGTATCTCCGTATTCCGGACCGCCAAAATGCTGCAGGACTGCATTTAGGGCAATGATGATCACGCTGTCGGTTGCAAGAATTAAAAAGGGAGAAAAGCCCATTTTCAGGATGCGTACTGCGGTAGAACGCCGGATCGGTGCCAGTGTCAGGGGAATGGGCATTTTTTTCTGTTTCAGCGTCAGTAGGACAAAAACACAGGAAGACAACTGCGCGAGGACGGTAGCGAGGGCAGCACCTGCAATATTCATATGCAGCAGAAAGATAAATACGGGATCCAGTACAATGTTGACAACCGCACCGATCAAGGTTGTTGCCATCCCAAGCCCCGGATATCCCTGCGCGGTGATGAAATAGTTCATGCCCATGGACAGCAGGGCGAAGAACGTGCCGAGTGTATAAATCGTCATGTAGGTATTGGCGTAGGGAAATGTTGTTTTGCTTGCGCCGAACCATTGAAGAAGCGGAGCTTTCAGCAATAGAAACAAAATGGTAAGCGCAGCGGAAAAAACGAGCAGCATGGAAAAGCTTGTACCAAGGAGATTTTTTGCTTTTTCCTGATCCTTTGCTCCGAGACGCATCGAAAACAGGACGGAGCCTCCGATACCGATCAGTGTTGCAAAAGAAGAAAGCAGCGTGATGACGGGCGCGCAGATGCCGGCGCCTGCCAGGGAAACATCTCCGATCTGCGGGATATTTCCGATATAAATGCGATCAACGATGCTGTAAAGAACGTTGACAAACTGCGCGAACATAAAGGGGATCGAGGTTCGCAGAACCAGTCCCGGTACAGAGTCGTTTCCGAAATCATTAGAGTGTTTTTTCATAAGAATGCTTCAATCCTATATAAAAGTGTTTATGCGGACGGGTGTATTTTGCCGGAGATGAAGAAAATTTCAACGAGGGTCATGCCGATGGTGTTCGTCGAAAACCCGGTACGCAGGATGATTATACAGCAGTGTGATAAAAGCCGCAACAGGATTGTCCTTGCCATTCAGGAGGTGTGCTGTTAAAATGGAACAGGATTGACCCCGATTTTTCTGGAAACATTGAAACAGCAGGCATTTGTGCAGACGGGAAGAAGCTTGAAAAATAAAATTATTCAAGCTCGAGATTTGTATCTGCGTGCACTTGACACAAACTCGGCATGCGCAAAAAGCGTGCTCAGAAATGAGAGGAAAACATGAGCATTATAAAGACGAAACATTTAAGCTATCATTATATCCGTCACGATGAGGAAGGCAATGTGGAGGGAGAGGTTCCAGCGGTAAAGGATGTAAATCTTTCGGTGGAGCCGGGCGAATTTATTGCGATCCTGGGACATAACGGTTCCGGAAAGTCGACGCTGGCGAAGCATTTTAATGCGCTTTTGCTGCCGTCGGAGGGATGTATTGTTGTGGATGGCATGGATACGGCAGATGAGAACCATACCTGGGATGTGCGCAGCACTGCCGGGATGGTATTTCAGAATCCGGACAATCAGATCATCGGGCAGGTCGTGGAGGAGGATGTTGGCTTCGGACCGGAAAACCTCGGTGTGCCGACAAAGGAAATCTGGGAACGAGTGGAGGAAAGCTTAAAAGCAGTCGGAATGTATGAATATCGAAAATATTCTCCGAACAAGCTTTCCGGCGGACAGAAGCAGCGCGTTTCCATCGCAGGCGTGCTTGCGATGCATCCGAAATGTATTGTGCTGGACGAGCCGACGGCAATGCTGGATCCCAACGGGCGTAAAGATGTCATAAGGGCAGCTCGTGCCCTGAATGACGTGGAAAATGTCACGATCATCCTGATTACCCATTATATGGAAGAGGTTATTTATGCCGACCGGGTGTTTGTAATGGATGAAGGCAAGGTTGTGATGCAGGGAACGCCGCGGGAGATCTTTTCCCAGGTGGAGCGGTTGAAGCATTTGCGTCTGGATGTACCGCAGGTTACATTACTCGCCTATGAGCTGCAAAAGAGCGGACTGAAGCTGCCGGATGGCATTCTGACAGCACAGGAGCTGACGGAGGAGTTAAAAAAGCTGTGTACAGGCAGCAAAACAGGCGCATCGGATAACAGACAAATGCCTGTAAAGTGAGGAAACAATGGGATTAAAACTGGAGCATGTAAGTTATTTATATGGAACGGATACGGAGCTCTTGGTGCGTGCGCTGGATGATGTGAATCTGGAAATTCCGGATGGTCAGTTTATCGGACTGATCGGCCATACCGGTTCCGGAAAATCGACGCTGGTGCAGCATCTGAACGGGCTTTTAAAGCCGTCAGAGGGAACGATTCTTTTTAACGGTGAAAATATCTGGACTCAGGATTATTCGAGAAAGACGCTGCGCAGCAAGGTCGGGCTGGTTTTTCAGTATCCGGAGCATCAGCTGTTTGAAACGGATGTATTTGCGGATGTCTGCTATGGCCCCAAAAACCTCGGGCTGGAGCAGGAAGAGATCGAGCGGCGTGCAAAAAAGGCACTGGAGCTGGTGGGCTTTCCGGAAGAATTTTTCGGACAGTCCCCGTTTGAGCTTTCCGGTGGACAAAAACGGAGAGTGGCAATTGCAGGTGTGCTTGCAATGGAGCCGGATATTTTGGTGCTGGATGAGCCGACAGCAGGACTTGATCCGAAGGGCAGGGACGAAATATTAGGGCAAATTTCTCATTTGCAGAAGGAAACAGGCATCAGCGTGGTGCTGGTTTCCCACAGCATGGAAGATGTAGCGAATTATGTGGAGCGCATTATTGTGATGAACAAGGGAAAGGTGATGTTCGATGACGTACCGCACCGGGTTTTTTCCCATGTAAAGGAGCTGGAGGCAGTCGGACTTGCCGCACCGCAGGTGACCTATATTCTGCACCAGCTAAAGGACAATGGCTTTGACGTGGATCCTTCTGCGACAACGATTGAGGAAGCAAAGGAGACGATTCTGCAGGCAGTGAGGAAGAACAGCAAATGATTAGGGATATTACACTTGGACAATATTATCAGACGGATTCCGTGCTGCATAGGCTGGACTGTCGGGTAAAGCTTGTAGGGACGCTTGCATTTATCATTTCCCTGTTCGTCGTGAATAACGTATGGGGATATCTGCTGGCGGCACTGTTTCTGGCACTGTGCATTCGGTTATCGAATGTGCCCTTTAAATTCATGGTAAAAGGTATGAAATCAATCGTATTTCTGATGCTTTTTGCGGTTGTGTTTAACCTTTTTCTGACTCCCGGAACTCCGGCTGTGACGATCTGGAAGTTGAAAATCACATGGGAAGGCATTGAGATGGCATCCAAGATGGCGGTTCGTCTGGTAATGCTGATCATCGGTTCATCGCTGATGACCCTGACAACTACGCCGAATCATCTGACGGACGGCCTGGAAAGCCTGTTGAATCCGCTTAAAAAGCTTAAGGTGCCGGTGCACGAGGTTTCCATGATGATGTCCATCGCGCTGCGCTTTATCCCGATTTTGCTGGAAGAGACAGACAAGATCATGAAAGCACAGATCGCGAGAGGCGCGGATTTTGAAAATGGAAGTCTGATCCAGCGGGCAAAGGCGATGGTTCCTTTGTTAGTGCCGCTGTTTATCGCTGCGTTTCGGCGCGCAAATGACCTTGCCATGGCGATGGAAGCCAGATGCTACCGCGGCGGCGAGGGGAGGACAAAGATGAAGCCGCTCGTTTATCGAAAGCAGGACTATATGGGCTATGGAGTTCTGGTCGCCTATCTGGTGGCAGCGGTTCTGGTCGGGAGGGTGCTTCTGTAATGGAGACGATGGAAATACGAAAAAAGCGCCGCATTTGTCTGGTGGTGGCATATGACGGGACAAATTATCAGGGGTGGCAGATACAGCAAAATGGCAATACCATCGAAGCGGAGTTAAACCGTGCGCTGTCTGCCCTGACAAAGGAGCCAATTGAGGTTTCCGGTGCAAGTCGTACGGATTCCGGTGTCCATGCGCGCTGCAATTACGCGGTATTTGATACAGCTGTCCGGATGCCCGGGGATAAATTTTCCTACGCATTGAACCAGCGTTTGCCGGAGGATATCCGGGTTCGAAAATCCTATGAGGTTTCACCGCACTGGCATCCGCGTAAGTGCAGCAGTAAAAAAACATATGAATACCGGATTTTCAATGACGAATTTCCGGATCCGCTCTGCCGACTGTATACACATTTTACCTATACAAAGCTGGATATAGACAGGATGAATGCGGCAGCAGGATATCTTATCGGAGAGCATGATTTCAAAAGCTTCTGCAGTATTCATACGCAGACGGAGACCACGGTTCGGACGATCACAGATCTTTCGGTAAAAAAAGAGGGCAGCCTGATCACGATCCGGGTGACCGGTACAGGATTTCTTTATAATATGGTACGGATCATTGCAGGAACGTTGATAGAGGTCGGGAACGGCAAATACCCGCCGGAGCATATAAAAGAGATCCTAAAACACTGTGACAGAAGCTGTGCCGGACCGACTGCCCCAGCACGGGGACTGACGCTGGTGGAGTATGAGTTTTTGTGATGCAAGGATTTTCAGGACGAAAGGTTTCAAGAATGCAAGGCGGTTTGTGACTGCATGAAAAGTGTTGTAAAATAGCGAAAAAATCTAATAAAAAAAGATTGACACAAGAGGTTGTGTAGCATATAATTATCAAATGTGGCGGTCTGAAAATGTTTTACCTGCCCCGGAAAAGCATTTTATCAAAAACAGACCTGTATTCGTTCAATTCCCGGTTCGGATACGCGCAGCGAATGACCTGTAGATTGTATGGAGGTACACTATGAAAACATTTATGGCTAACCCGGCTAAAATTGATAGAAAATGGTATGTAGTAGACGCAGAGGGCAAGACCCTTGGCCGTCTGGCATCTGAAGTAGCTAAAGTACTGAGAGGCAAGAACAAGCCTGAGTACACCCCTCACGTTGATACCGGCGATTATGTAATCGTTGTGAATGCAGAAAAGATCCATGTAACAGGCAAGAAGCTGGATCAGAAGATTTATTATCATCATTCCGACTATGTTGGCGGTATGAAGGATGCAACTCTGAGAGAAAAGCTGAACAAGAAGCCTGAGCAGGTTATTGAGTTAGCAGTGAAAGGAATGCTTCCCAAGGGACCTTTAGGAAGACAGATGTTCACCAAACTTCACGTTTATGCTGGTCCTGATCACAAGCATGAGGCACAGAAGCCTGAAGTACTGACATTTTAACTAAAGGATCGAAAAGGAGGAATTAGAAAATGGCTAACGCAGCAAAATATTACGGAACTGGAAGAAGAAAAAGCTCCATTGCCAGAGTATACCTGGTACCCGGCAACGGCAATGTGACAATCAATAAAAGAAGCATTGATGAGTATTTCGGTCTGGAAACTCTGAAAGTAATCGTTCGTCAGCCTCTGACAGCTACTGATACAGCTGACAAGTTCGACGTTCTCGTTAATGTTAAGGGCGGCGGCTACACCGGTCAGGCTGGTGCAATCCGTCACGGTATCGCAAGAGCACTGCTGGAAGCAGATGCAGACTTCAGACCTGTTCTGAAGAAAGCTGGCTTCCTGACACGTGATCCTCGTATGAAGGAAAGAAAGAAGTACGGTCTCAAAGCAGCTCGTCGCGCTCCGCAGTTCAGCAAGCGATAATCGACTGCTCAGACTATATCAAAATGGTTCAAAAAGCCCGGAAAATCAAGGCTTAATAGTGACAAGTAACTATTTTGTCGCAGAGAACGGTGTGACCCGAAGGTCACGCCGTTTTTCTGTGTTCATAGGTTGTTTGCGTGATGATAGGCTCGGAAATAACGGGAATATCTACATCGTCCACGAAGTTGAAGAAAATCTTCACTTTCTGCTTGCGCTTGCCGCTGGATTTGTCCGGGGCATAGACGATGATTTTCTTGATATACTCGTTCACGATGGTCTGTGTCAGCTCCTCCACATCCACATATTTCTGTGTCAGGGCGATAAAGGCATCCAGACCGTCGTTCATTTCTTCCCGCTGTTCCACCCATTCTTCGATAACTTCAATTTCGAGCTTTAACCGTTCCTGCTCCGCTTCATAGTCCGCAGACATCTTTCTGTATCTGTCCTGATTGAGATTTCCAAGAACATAGTCCTCGTACAGCCGGGCGATGATGACATCCAGATCGGCAAGGCGTTTCTTTGCCTGTTCCAGCTTCTTTTTGTCATCCCGGATGCTGCGCTCTTGGTCAGTCCTGCGGCATTGCAGCCATTCCTCCTGAAAACCGTCCACATCGCTTCGGATATACTCATTGACTGCCCGGATGCGTTCCAGAACGATTTCACGAAGCACATCTTCCCGGATATAGTGGGCAGTACAAGTACCACGGTTGCTCTTGTAGTTGTTGCAGACGTAGTGATCCTGCTTGCCCTCAAAGTTTTTGCTTGTGGCAAAGTGGAGCTTGCCGCCGCAATCGGCACAAAACAGAAGCCCGGAGAACAATCCCTGCCGTTCCGCTTTTGCAGGGCGGCGTTTGTTTTTCCTCAGTTCCTGCACCCTGTCAAACTGTGCCTGAGATACAATCGCTTCCTGTGTGTCCGGCAGATAAAACATATTCTCCGGCTCATTGGGAATCCGCTTTTTCAGCTTGTAGGACTTGGAATAAGTCTTGAAGTTGCAGGTACAGCCTGTGTACTCCTGCCGTTCCAAAATCCCTACAATGGACTGGTTGCCCCAGTGGTACGGTCTTTCCGGCATCGGCTTTTTCTTTCGCTTGGCATAGAGTGCCTTTGCAGTCAGAATCTGCTTTTCTTCCAGAATCCTTGCAATCTGCTCCGGGCCTTTGCCGTCAATGCAAAGGTCGAAGATGAGCTTGACTACCGGAGCCGCTTCTTCATCCAGAATCCAGTGATCCTTGTCCTCCGGGTCACAGCGGTATCCGTAGGGCGGTTTGCCCATGTGCTTCCCACTGGTTCCTCTCTGCCGCAAACTGACACGGACTTTCTTGCTGGTATCACGGGGATACCACTCGTTGAACAGATTACGGATTGCGGCGAAGCCCTCGCTGTCTCCCCGGTTGCTGTCTACGCCATCATTTATAGCGATAAAGCGGACATCATAACTCGGAAAGATAATATCCGTATATTGTCCAACAGTCAGATAGTCACGACCAAAGCGGCTGAGGTCTTTGACCAGCCAGCAGCCCACAAGCCCCTGCTTGACAAGCTCAAAGCCTTCCTGCACACCGGGACGATTGAAGTTCGTCCCCGTATAACCGTCATCCACCAGAATTTTCAGGTTTGTATACCCGTGGTCACGGGCATATCGGGTTAAATACTCTCTCTGATTTGCGATACTGTTACTCTCGCCTTCCTGGGCATCCTCGTTGCTCAGACGGCAATAGAGAATGGTAATTTTCTGCTGATCCAACATAATATCCTCCTTCGGTGGTTGGTCAGCCGACAGTACCGTTGTGCATATTGGAATTATATCATGCTTTTGTGTCGCAGTCATTAACAAATCACCCCCTTGTCAGAAAAAATGAGCCGTTTTACCTTGTCGGTAAGTGGCTCATTTCCGTCACACTCCGTTTCAATCACATACCATGTGTTTCCGATCTTGCACTCAATGGTTTTGCAGAAAGAGGACTGTGCCGCTTCCCAACGCTTGCGGCATTCTTCCAGAAAATCAATAGGCGGCTCAAAAATCGGATCGAAGCAGGAGCAAATATCAATATAGCCGATGGCATCGTTGATTTCTTCCATCGGGGCATCTTCCATAATCATCTTGTTAATTTCCTCTACGGTTTTCTTCATAGGCAAATAGTTCCTTTCTTAAATTTCCATGTCCTGTCCACGATTGCGGGCAGGGTGTTTGTGTTCATACAGTTCCTTTCCCCTGGCGAGGATGGCATTGATAAAAGCCCAGACCTTTTCAGATGCAATCTCAATCGCATCCAGGAAAGGCTGGGCTTTCTGTTTCAGCTCCTCATAGTCTTTGTTCAGTTTTTCAAAACGGTCTTTCCATATCTTTGCGTTTTTATCTGCCTGCTCGAATTTCTGCTTGTATTTCAGCTTCTCAGACTTTTCCGCAAAGCTGCTGACCGCATAATCCTTTAGCGTGCGGCACTCATCCGCCGTCATGGTAACATTTCCCGTAATGGGATTTTTCTTGCCCATCGACTCAATCTCATGTGCAGTCATAGCAACAGACTTAGCAGCCTGAGTTTCCTTTTTCAGAGCTTCCAGTTTCTTTTTCTGCTTCTCCGTGGCAGCTTTGGCATCCGCTAAGCTCTGCTCGGCCTGTGTCACCTGTCCGGTCACAGCTTCCAAACGCTGCTGTTCGGCCTGTACCTTGAACTGTGTCACCGTCAGATGTTCCTCGGTACTGCCACGCTCCACATCGGTATATCCGGCGGCTCGCATGAAATTAAAAAAGTCATCCTGCAGCACACTGTAGGACGACTTCAAAATCTTTTTCCCTTTTGCGTTCAACATCGGATTTCCGTTTTCATCAAGAACGGGTTTGGATTCCCACTTCTTACTGCGGCTGACCTGTGTGATCGTTTCCTTTACCGTTCCCCGGAGGGATTCATCCTTGCATCGCTTCGACCACAGGATTTGTTTCTCCACCACCGGGATATAAACCACATGAAGGTGATAGTGGTACACATCCTCACCCAGAGCTTCCGACATTGCCCGGTTGCGCTCGTCGGCATGCATTACAGCGGAGAGGATATACTGCTCACCGCCCACAATCTCCACGGCGGCTTTGTAGGCATCGGCATAGAACTGTTTGGCATATTCATAGCCGCCGTGGTTGTGGAAGTAGGCAGAGTTTACATCAAACAGCAGCTCCCCATATTTCACCGCATCGGCTTTCAGACCACGGGTGGAGATAACACCATCTGCAATCATCTGATCGAACATGGCGGCATAGCTGTCGGTAGGTTTCTTGAAGTGGACATTGCGGTGGGTCTGGGTGGTATCAATATCTTGATTGGAGTAGCTGTCTTTTTCTCGCTCGTTATGCTCCTGAACTTTCGTCACATCGTCGAGGGTGGGCAAGTCCTGGTTACGGGCAAAGGTACGGTCAATTCCATCGTTTCTTGCCATAGGTTTTTTCCTTTCTTTCGAGAGTAGCAGACGGGCGGGGCTGCGGGGATGCACTTCTGCGGAAGTGTAATAACCCACTATAACACTTTCATCCATTCTGGCTGCAAAGTGCCGTGGGCTCTCCCGAGGGGGTGTGCGGTCACTGCGGTGACCTCTGCTGACCAAGGCAAAATGTCTGCAACTTTTCCCATGGTCAGCCCGTCTGCATGAAGCTGTTCTGCGGAACGTTTCTTGCAGACGTTGGCAGCGTCTTTCACTGCCATCCATAGGCAGCACTGCGGTGTGCCTATGGGGACGGGAGATGCGAGGGGCTGTTGCCGGGGGCATCACTTCTCCCGTCTTTGCTGCCATACAATGTCGCATCCCAGCACATCGGCAAGCTCCAATACTTCCTTGTATCGGATGCTTTCCCGCTGTAATTTTGCGGACAGGTTGGAAACGCTGTCGCTCCATCCGTACTCGTCCGAGAGCAGGTCAACAACTTCCTGCATGGTCATCCCAGCACGGATGATCTGTGCCTTGATTTCATTGCGTACATTCATATTGAAAAATCCTCCATAATTCTGTTTGTGGTTCGGTACAATCTCTGCACCCCAAAACGGAGCAGATACACCGAACAGTGAAAAATCTGCAATCTCTGAAATCCGTTCAGAATTTTGCTTGTGATGTCCTGTCCATATATGACCATATCCCGCTTTACTGTTTCGTGTGATTTGGTCTGGAAAAATGAAAACATCTATTGTTCCGTGAACAGGGTACACGGTTCAGAGAAGCACGATTTCGTGAAATAGCTTCGTCCTGCGGTCAAAAACTTTGCTGTTTCCATTGCCATTGATTTTCAATACCCGAAAACAGGTTGTCTCTGAAAGCCGTTGTTTCCTATAATGGGAGAAAACAGGGGTAAATGCTGCGTACATACGTACAGAGCATGACTGGCAAAATCAATCCCGCCATTCCTCCGGTACGTACGTACATGACGAAACATCGTAAAACCCATTTATATGAGGCCTTGCCACAGCTTCCACACCCATAAATCCCCACACCCGCCGTCCGGCAGAGTTGGTGATGTTGTTGCAATGTTCCAGATTGAATCTCCCGGCATTGGCAATCATGGCGTCGCTGAAGCTGCGGGCTTTCAGCGGTGCAAGGGAATTTTCTTCGCACCACATCCGGTAGATTTCATAGAAATCCTTGGAGCTGATGGACGCATCCGCTTTGCACCGGATGTATCCCTCCGATTCCATGAAATCAAAGATATTATTATTGTCACGCTTGACCGCTTCCCGATTTTCACGGATGCGGTCACTCTCCGAAAACTTAAAGTTGTTGGCAACGAGCCGCTGCAATCCTTCGAACGCCCACAGGAAGATGCCCTCAGCTTCGGCTTTCATCTTCTCAGCAAGGTCGGGATCGTCGGCTCTGCCCACGGGCTTTTCCTTGGTAGTCAGTACAAGCTGTCTGCGGTAAAAGCCGTCGCTGCGGTCATACAGGGCTTGCAGATCACCATTGCTGAATGCCAGCAACCGGGCAAACATCCAGCCCTGATAACTCTGCTTGCCCTTGCGTTCCAAGTCCATTTTGCCCTGTGCAGTCACGATGGATTTTACATAGTTGGTCTGACGCAGAGCTTCCATCCGCATATCATCATCCACGCACAGCAGGATGTGTTCCAGATCGGCACGGGCAAAACGGTTTTCAGAAATCTTCCCGATGCTGCCGTCTTTCATATTCGTGCCGAAGATGGTGGACAGCACCGCACCGATTTGGGATTTGCCCTCACCGCCGTTGCCCTTAATCACCATCATGCGCTGACCTTTGTTGGATGGAATCAGGCAGTAGCCAATGAACTCCTGCAAGGTGGGGATGTCCTCTGCATAGAGTAGTCCATCCAGAAAGTTCAGCCAGATCACCGGTGCAGGAGCATCGGGATTATAGCCGACAGGCAGACGGCTTCGCACGATAGCCGGTCTGCCTTCGGTGAAAGTGCCGTTCAAGAGCAGCGTACCGTTGGCAACATGGATGCGATCCTGCTCCGGAGGGAAGTCAGACACCTGCGCTTCCAGTTTCAGCACTTCCAGAATGTTGGTGATCTTCCGTGGGATGTTGTTCACGGCACAAAATTTCAGCTTGTCGTAAATCTCCCCACGCAGAGGAAGGTCATCCGTCACTCGACCATCGGGCGTGAAAAAAGCTCCGTTTGCGAAGATGATTCTGCGCTCATGCAGAAATTCTTCACAAAACAGAGCTTCGTTGATGTTCTGCCCGTCAAACCAGACAGGCAAATTCATATTAGGCGTTTTCCGGTTCTTCGCCACGGTGCGCCACCTCCTTTTTCTTTCGTGCGGTATACTCTTGCAGAAAAGCAATTTTGTCGTCCTGCATCAGCTTGTCCACCAATGCCACCCGTTCTTCCAGATCACCCACCGTCAGCACATCTGCCATATATTCGATATAGCAGTGCATCTGGCAGGCCTCCACAAAACGGTCATCCAGAGCATCTTCCGGTGTCTTGGGTGCGTATCGTACTTTCCAATCTTCCAGCAGATGCAGATAATCCGTCAGCACCCGGAAACACAGCATTTCATCCTCCCGGAACTGACGGATATAGGGACGCTTTGGCTTGGCCATAGCTGCGGCAGTGGGCGGTTTCGGGTCAAGTCCGAAGTCCGAAGCCAGCTTTTGCGCTGCTTCATAGCTGCTCAGATCGAACGACCTTGCCACGAAGTCGATCACATCCCCCTTGACTCCGCAGCCAAAGCAGAAGAAATAATCCTCATTCAGCTTCATGCTCGGATGCCTGTCATTGTGGAACGGGCAGCAAGCCATGCCGTTTCGGTTGACTTTCAGCCCGTAGTGTTCGGCGGCTTGCTTTACGCTGATTGCCACCTTGATGGTTTCATAGATTGTCATAGAAAACCTCCGTTCATAGTATTCAGAAAGCACGAAACACCCGCCGTGATTGGCAGGTGCTTCGCTCCGTCTACTATTGTTATGCCGGATTTTTCAAAAAACAGGCTAATCGGAGGACAACCCCGTTTCAAAAAACAGGACAACTTATGGATAGATGTAGATTTCTTTACATTAGCATGATAGAATTAAGAAAATGAAAAAACAGGACAGGAGGGGCAAGCATGAACCAAGAACTGATGACATTGGATTTTTGGCAGGATACGGTCATATATGAGGGAAAAACACTTCCTGTCGGCGCTCTTGCCTGTGATGCGCTGAATGTCCCTGCGGATACCATCGCAAAGATGAACGAGCAATGCGAGAAAATCAATCTGCTGCTTGGAATATTAAACGCCGGACAGGATGCTTCTGCACTCTGTCCTATTGCAACGGAAGCTGCTCTGACGATGCTTGATATTCTCAGTCAAACACCGCCGTTCTCCTATATGAATATCTCAAAGCACAGAGAACGGATTGAAAAAGTCTTTACTGTGGACAATGCGCTGAAATATGTGGAGTTTGCCATAAAAGCCGCAACCAATTCTTTGCAATTTGAAGAAATCCAGAACTTTGCCGATGCGATGATGCTCCAACGCTATACCGCAGTTTTCGGGCATCTGGCATACTCCCTTGGGGAATACCAAACGACCATGCTTGATTTTGCAGAAAAATCAGACGGCAACGAAGCTGACCGCACCGCAGAGGGCTTTGCCAGAATGTTCGGCAATTATTTCCCGCCGGAGTTTTCCATCACGGAGGGCAATGCCTGGATGTCTACCCTGAACAATTCCGTTCAGTATGTATCCGTCATCCGTCCCGGCGAAAAAGTTGCGAAGCTGGTCAAGCGGATGCACTATGTATCCTTTGTGGGGATGTTCCGGTCTGATCTCTTTGAGGGCCTGTGTGTTGGCCATGCACCGAAAAAATGCAAAATCTGCGGCAAATGGTTTCTGACCACCAATGCAAGGCACACCAAATACTGCGGCGGCTACGCTCCGGGGGACAAGCTGCACCGCACCTGCCGGCAGATCGGTAACCTGAAAGGCAGAGAACAGCGGGAACTTGCGGACGATCATCCGCTGAAACAGATTTATGAGAAGCGACTGAATACCATAAACCGCTATGTGAAGCGTGGCGCTCTGGACGCTGATCTTGCAGAGGTTATGAAAAAACTGGCGAAAGATAAGATGCTTCGGGCGCTGAGCAATGTCGCTTACGCCAAGGGTGATTATGAAAAAGAAATGGGACAGGCTGCGTTGAAGAAAGAAGCAATAAAAAGAATTTGAATTTAGCTAAGAGGTGAGCAACGTTATGTTAGAAGTAGTATTTAGCGACAGTGCCGCAGGGACTATGGCGGTTGCGATTGGACATAAGGGTTTTTTAGGCGGAGCAACCAGTGTAATTATCTCTGATGGGACAGTTTCAAAAGAAGAAATAGAAAAGTTCCAGCATCAAGCAGAAGAACGGGAGCGTTCTGGTTGGGAGAATGCTATACCGTTGGAAGGAAATCGTAAGGACATAGTTAATCTTCCGCTGGCATTGTCTGTGGGCAACATCTCCGAAGCAGGAATTTGTTTGGAGCGTGAGTCGGCATTATCTTTGCTACTAAGCATACTGCCCGATATGGCATCTGAAATCGTAACTGAACTTCTCAATACATCCCGAAAGAACTATGCTACACTACTGGAAAAAGCACAAAACGGAGAGCCGATTCGTGTTTGGGTCGGACGAGACCCAGATGATGTGTGCGGATTGTATTGGCTTCTGGAACAACTACGACCAATCGGCTTTGAAAAATTGGATATTACCATTGTGGAGCTTCCAATGTGGGAAACAAGACCAGATGGATGCATTGTCCAGTATAACGGTTGGGGAGAAGTTGAACCTTATCACTTGGGACGGATGGCATCTCTTGGGAAGAAGTTGCCAACAAATTACCTTCGTAGTTTGGCTAACCGCTGGAGAGAACTCCAACAGGAAAATTCTCCTCTTCGTGCTGTTATAAACGGCAAACTGGTCAGCGTATCAGAAACTCTGTATGATACATTTATTCTTCGAGAATTGGATACACTGGACGACGAGTTTAGGGAAAGCGTGCTTGTTGGACAGGTTCTTGGAAAGAATCAATTAGGGATCGGTGATGGGTGGATTGCTTTGCGTGTGGAACAATTTATCAAAGAGGGACTTCTGCTCCCAATCACAACTCCTGCACCAAATGCACCTATTTATCACCGTATGTTAAAGAAAATAAAGTAATAAATAACCCATTAGTTGATCACGGGATATTTATGAGTATTACTAAACTGGAAGGAGGTGCGCTATGCTGAATGATTTTTCATGGAATATGACCGGATACATACCGAAACACGCTGTCAATCCATCCGATGATGGCATCCCACCCTATGTTGCAGAGCGCATCTTCCAGCTGGAACCGGAACCGCCTACAGTAGACAATCCGAACGAATATATCCTGTCTGCCCTACGGGAAAAAGACTTGAAATATTTCTCATTCTTTCTCCACCACTACGAGCTGCAACTTAACAAGCGCATCAAAACCTTTCTCGGTGTGGATGGCGGCAATCGATACGACACAGACCGTTTTCTGGATATAAAACTGTCCTGCCGGGAGCAAATGCTCCAAAAGCTGATGGACTATGCTCCTGCCAAAGGTGCGGAGTATGCAACATACATTTTTCCGTTCATTCGGGATGCTATGCTCCGTTTCCGCATGGGCGAAGAAAAATGGTCGGTATCCTCTCTGACCAATTACAAAATGGTGCGGTCAATGGCGTGGCTGTACCATAACACCAAGGATGCGGTCAGTGAATTTGCAAAGAAATACAACTGCGACCTTGCCCTTGCGGAAGGATACCTGAAAGTAGTCCGTGGCATCCGCAATCAGCAGCCATTCTATGTAACGGACGAGGATGGCGAGGAAACAGGTGAAGATGTTGCCCTTGATGATACATGGAACTATACCGACATCCTCTGGAACGGCATACAGGCTGAAAAGGTGCAGCGGGCATTTGAGAAACTGAATTACCGGGAGCAAACCTTGCTTGAAAAGCGGCTGGCGATCTGTATGACCTGTGGGCGTGTCGGCTCATGGAAGAACCGCCCCACCTTTGAAGAACTGGCGGTTATGTTTGAGGGCAGCACAGCCAGCGGTGCAGAGCGAGCCTACCGGAAAGCAGTGGACAAGCTGACGGAGTTTTTGGTTGCCGAGGGTGCTATCCATGCAGTCCGGCTGAAACAGAAATCCAAAACCAAGCGCAAAAAGAAAATCACCGCCGCAATCTACGAATACCAGGCAGACTGCGACGGCGAATGGGGCGAAATGTCAGTTGATTTTGAGAACGGCACAGCAGAAATCATTCGGCTTGCTGATTGGGATACAATTAAAACGAACTGGTTTGCCAATGAGGCGATCCGGTATATTTTATCATTGTCGCCTGATGCTCTTAAAAAATATATGCTCGTCCCCCTTGAGCCGCCACTTATATCCTGAATCCTTACAACAACTGTAAGTGGTATTTGCTGTGTTCCCATGCTATCATTTTATTACAAATGATAGGAGGTATTCACATGAAACCCATTTTGAATATTGAAAATTTAACAAAAATCTATGGCAATGTGCCAAGTCAAACAAATGCACTGAATGGGATCACCCTCCAGGTGATGCCGGGAGAGTTTCTCGGCATTATGGGAAGCAGTGGTTCCGGTAAATCCACGCTTCTCAACTGTATTGCAACTGTGATTCAGCCCACCGGTGGAAGCATTCAGGTGGAGGGCGATACTCTGCAATCCCTCAGGGGAAAGGCTCTTGCAGAGTACCGTGGCAAAAAAGTTGGTTATCTATTCCAGAACTTTGAATTGCTGGACAACCTGACTGGCAGGGAAAACATCCTGCTCCCGACTTCCTTGCATGGGGTATCCGAAGCAGAAAGCAGCCAGCGGCTGAAGCAGTTGGCTGACTATCTGGAAATCACTGATGTTCTGGATAAGTTTCCGTCCAAGATGTCCGGCGGCCAGCGTCAGCGTGTTGCGGCAGCAAGGGCTCTGATCTTACATCCCCAAATGATCCTTGCCGATGAACCGACGGGTGCGCTGGATTCTAAGAACGCAAGAAGTCTTATGGAGAAGCTGTCCGGCCTGAATCGTGACGAACAAGCTACGATCCTGATGGTAACCCATGATTCCAATGCCGCCAGCTTCTGTAAGCGCATCCTGTTCATCCAGGATGGCGTGATCTTTCATGAGCTTCGGCGTGGAGACGAAAGCCAGCAGGAGTTCTACGGGCGCATCCTGAAGGTGATGGCGCAACTGGGAGGGGGCAGCGCAAATGTTCTCTAATCTCATTCTTCGGAACAGCCGCCGCAGCCGAAAGGAAAACGGTCTGTTTTTCAGCTCCCTGGTGATTTCTATTGTTGCCTTTTACATGATTCTTTCCATCTCCACTCAAGATGTGATGCTCTTTTTGCAGAAAATGGAGAGTGACGCAGTTGACAAACTCCTGCTTCTGATTCCTGCGTTTTATGGAATGACCCTCGGTATTCTGTTCTTTTTGATCTATTTTGCCTGCAAGTATCAGTTCGAGCGCAGACGGCATGAGCTTGGTGTTTATCTAATGTTGGGGATGCGTAGAAGTAAACTGTTTGGTATGCTTCTGGCGGAAGATTGCCTGACCAGTATTCTTGCCATGCTCATAGGCTTACCTGTGGCTGTGGTGCTTTCAGAAATTGTCAGTCTTGTCACCGCCAAGCTGGTAGGCATGGGGATCATCGGTCATCAGTTTTCTTTATCCTGGTCTGCGATTGAATGGACGCTGGCAGGATTTCTGGCAATTAAGCTGACGGCACTTCTGATTTTGAGTGGACGAATCAGCCGCCAGGAGATCGGTACTTTGCTATCCCAGCCAACGAACCGCCCCAAAAAGCAAATGCCATCTGTTGTCTATGGACTGGCTGCTATATGCGGAAGTGTGATGTTGGCAGTGGCTTACTACATGGCGATTCAGGGAATTGCATGGACAAAGGTAAGTATGATGGGACTGACTTTGCTGTTGGGCATAGTTGGTACGATGCTGCTTTTCTATGGGATACGTGCGCTGATTGCTTTGATTGTTAAGAAAGGAAAAGGAAATAAGCAGCTTCATGTATTTACCTTCCGGCAGATTCAGGAGAATGTCATTCATCAGTCAAACTCCATGGCCATCAGCTCCCTGCTGATTCTGGCGGCGCTGTGTTGTTTTGGTGCGGGCGTAGGAATTGCAGGAACGAATAGCCTGTCTTCTGGCCATGTAATCGACTATACTTTTGAAGATCATACTGCAGAAGATTCATCGCAGGTTCTTCCGAATATAAAGGCAGTCCTGAAAGAAAACAGTTTGGAAAATCAATTTTCAGAGCTTTTTGAAATGAGGGTTGGGCGTATTCGCACCACAGAAGATTATGATAATGCCTACAGCATGGACGCTGTTATGGACTCTCTTCGGAGCCTGCCCCAGTCGGAAGACCGGGATGTCCTTCTGAACAATCTTGGTTATGCCACATACCCATATTTGATTTGTTTATCGGACTATAATCGTTTGTTGGAATTGTCCGGCAATCCGGCTCTCCAATTAGGCGAAAAGGAGGCCACTGTCTATATTGATACAGAGTTTACTACGGCAAGCCGTACCGCAATGCTGAACCAAGTATTGGCCGGGCAGCCCAAGGTGGAACTGGATGGTAGTCCGATTCATCTTACAGGAGAGGTTCAGTCTGTGAATTTGGTCACGGACCGTTCTATAACCTTGTCCTTTGCATTGATTCTTCCGGATGAAGCATTCCTATATTATAGTCAGGGAATGTATGATACCTATGTCAATGCGGTGCTCAGTGAGCAAGCTCTGAATGGAAATAGCCTTATGACTGCCTATTCCGATCTGAACGAGAAGCTGGACAAAATAGGTATCGAATATGAAAGCTATCTTCAGAATATGGGCCGCCAGCTTTTCTACACCGTAGCATCCATCTATATTACCCTCTATCTGGCGATTGTGTTCCTGGTGGTTGCCAACACCATTGTGGGTGTTCAGTTCCTGATGAGCCAGCAGAAAACCGGGCGTAGATACCAGACCCTGATCCGCCTGGGAGCCACTTACGAAAGCCTTTGCCAGTCTGCCGGAAAGCAGATTGCGTGGTTTATGGGACTTCCTGTATTGGTTGCAGCTGTCAGCAGTCTGTTTGGAGTCAGAGCGTTGTTTACAGGGATACTCTCGTCCCGAACCCGTGGGACAGTGCCTGAAATGCTGCTTGTATCTGCTACTATGATTTTGCTGCTTTGCGTGATAGAATATATTTATATGAGAGTGGTCAAGCACTCCAGTGATCGGTATTTGCTGACACTGATGCAGCCGCAGAGAGAAGAATAATTTGGAAGGAGGTGCTGTCGTGAAAAGAATTGCTGTTGTGGAAGATGAAGTCTATATGCGGGAAGAACTCTGCAATATGCTCCAAAAGGACGGGTATCTTGCGGAGGCAATCACCGAGTTTGAAGATGCCGCTCGGCTCCTGGCAGCCCTCCGTCCTGACCTTGTGATCTTAGACCTGAATTTGCCGGAGATCAGTGGCTTTCAAATCTGCCAGGAACTAAAGAATAAAACCGCTATCCCCGTCCTGGTACTAACTTCCAGAGATCAGGTAAAGGATGAACTGCAAGCGTTCCACTTGGGTGCCGATGAATATTTGACGAAGCCGTGCAGAAAAGACCGGCTTCTTGCCAGGGTATCCAATATTCTCAAAAGGTATGAAGGCCGTACCAATCTCATAGAGGGACCAGATTTCCTGTTAGACCAGCAGACCTACACGCTTTATATTCATAATACCTCTGTCGTGCTTCCAAAAAATCAGGGAAAACTGTTGGTTGCTCTTTTGTCCGGCGGCGATGCTCTGGTCACGACGGAGCAACTTTGCATAGCACTATGGGGAACCACGGAATACATAGACGAAAATGCCTTGCAGGTTAATCTGACCAGGCTGAAAAAGACGATGTCCGGTCTTGAGATGAAGCAGCGAATCGTTGCGGTTCGTGGGATGGGCTATCGTCTGGAAACGGGGGTGGCTCCATGAAGCAGCTTTGGCGCATAACAGAGCGATACTACCCCTGGCTATTGTTGCTGTTGGGCGTGGATTGCTTTTGTGCTATCATTCTTTGGATTTCTGACATTCAGGCATTTCAACCCTTGATTGGGTTAGTAGTTCTGACAAGCCTCCTTTTGTTTTCAGCGATTCTGTTTGTACTAAACAAGCGGGAGACTACCCGCCGAGAACTGTTCCGGGATTTCCTCAGTGATCCTACCATCTGCAACGAGGAACGGCTGCTCAGTGCCATCAGCCGGGAAGAAGGAGAATCTATCCGGCTTCTGGCATCAGTTTTACAGGAACACAAAACTGAGAGTAACAGTATGGCAGATGCCCTACAGGACTATGAAGAATATGTGGAGGGCTGGGCACATGAAGCGAAAACGCCCCTATCGTTGCTGACCATGCTCTTGGATAACCGGAACGATGAAATCTCTCCTTCCCTGCAAGCAAAGCTGGATTATGTCCGCAGTCAGCTTCAGGAGGATGTCACGCAGATGCTGTACTATGCCCGGTTGAAGAGCAGTACAAAGGATTACCGATTTGAGGATGTCAATTTGAATGACTGCTTGGGTGAAGTTCTGGAGGACTATGCCCCACTTCTTGAAGAGAAGCAGTTTGTCATTCTCAACAAACTGCAATCTGAAACAGTCTATACAGACCGTAGAGGACTTCAGTTTATGTTGGGACAAATCGTTAGCAATACCATCAAATATAGCAGCGATAGTCCCATGCTTACAATTTCCGTGATACATTCGGAGACCGCAGATATCCTTTCTGTTGAAGATAACGGCATTGGCGTAAAAAAATATAATCTGCCGTACATTTTTCAAAAGGGCTTTACCGGGGATTCTACTGACAGCAGAAAGAAGGCTACCGGTATGGGACTTTACCTGGTTAAGAAGATGGCCGACGATCTAAATCTTCATCTGGAAGCAGCTTCCCAGTGGGGAAAGGGCTTCAAGATTGTCATCTTCTTTCCTAAATTGAGATCCAACGGAGGGAAATAATATAAACAGAAAAACGCCCGCAGGATTTTCTCCTGCGGGCAGCGTGTTGTCAGCTATCCCAAGGCTTGTATTCTGTTACAGTTTTCAAATAGGTTTCGGGATCGCCGTTCAAGATAAGGTCTGCATACTCCAAAGGAGCGTTGTAGATCAAATAATCCAGCTCTGACCGCTGATACATATTGTCAGCAATCTCGTTCTCAACGGCGATAGTGTCAATCGCAATCATACTGCCGTCGCTGAATTTCACTTCCACACAGCAATTATCCATATTGTAGGCACAAGATATTAAGGTTTTCATGGTATGTCCTCCATAATTCGTAATATAAAGCGAAAATCCCGTCTGACTTCCTGTTAGAAATCAGACGGGATTTGTCCGTATGCACCCCGGAAACCGTCAGCTAACAGTTGATAAGTAAATTAGTTCCTTATCACTGTTAAGCCAAGGTTTTCCGGGCTTTTGCTATATCTAAACGGGCTGATATGGTTTGACCAAATTTGGCAAAACGAGAGCCGATTTCACCCAATTTTTAGTGGTTAAATATAGGACAACCGGCAAAAATGGGGTCAAAAAACGGCCTTAGTGGTTAAAAAATAGGACAACCAGAGAGCAATTTCGGGGGTATTTTTGAGGGTGATTTGGCACTCTCAGACACCGGATTTTTCGCTGGAGGGTTTGGCATAATCTGGAATGAAAAGAAGCAGGACAATGGGAGATGAGACCCAATGCCCTGCTTCTTGGTTATTTGGAATGAACGGTAGTGTATTTCTGGTTTTTGCTTTTGGGTTTGTCTGGAAAAATCAATATATGCTTGCATTTCATCTCGACTTTTAGGATCTGCACAAAATTCCAATAGCAAGTTTTGCTTGCTGATCACAGATGTATCATGTGCGGCAACATGTACGGAAGCACCGCACATGTTGTAGTTTACATGATGTTGTATCATAAAAGTTGACAGCCTATTCTCAAGGATTTTGATATATAATCATAATCAATACGAGAACAGAAGAAACAACCTATGGCACAGAACCAAAAATCTTATGACAACGAATTTAAAGCACAGGTGGTAAAGTTTGCACAGGAAATTGGCGGGCATAAAGCAGCTAACGAATTAGGTATCCCTAAAGGTACTATGTACACATGGATCAAAGTATTTAAGGAAGGCCGCCTCAGTGCAAATGAAGCAGCTTATGGCTGGCGGCGGCGTGGCACTGATCGGCACGACTCTGGTGCCGCTGCTTTCTGGACTTTTGGGTTAAACTACGGTATTCTGAAACTGAAAGGAAACAGAATTCGACACAATTCGAAAAAGTCAATGAAAATCAATAGAAGTTGCGGTTTATAATCGCAAAATCCATTGACTTTTTATGCGCTTGCGGTATTATGGAACCATGGAGGTGGTTCCTATGATAAACAGACCGCTCTACGTCGATAAGATTATGGCCTACACCGACACCCCTTTTGTAAAAGTGTTGACGGGTGTTCGCCGTTGCGGAAAATCCACAGTCCTTAAAATGATCATGGAGAAGCTGCAACAGGAGCATGGCATTCCGTCTGAGCGGATTGTCAGTATGCGTTTCGATTCCATGGATTATGAGGATATGACAGCGAAGGATATGTTCAAGGCTGTCAAAGAAAAGCTAAATCCAACCGGGAGAACGTATCTCTTTCTGGATGAGGTTCAGGAAATTGAAGGCTGGGAGAAAGTTGTAAACTCTCTGGCAACGGATTACGATGTTGACCTTTATGTGGCAGGCTCCAATTCCAGAACGATGTCTTCGGAAATAGCGACTTACCTGACCGGACGATATGTTTCCTTCTGTATCTATACGCTTTCGTTTCAGGAATATCTGGAATTTAAAAAGCAGTATACACAGGTAAAGGATATCCGTGCTGAACTGGCAGACTATACCCGCTTGGGCGGCTTCCCTGCAACGCACCTGCGAGAGTATTCACAGGATGAGGTTTATACGATTGTCCGGGATATCTATAATTCCACGATTTTCTCGGATATCGTAAAGAGAAACCAGATTCGCAAGATCGACCAGCTGGAACGGGTGGTTCGGTACACATTTGCGAATGTGGGAAATTCATTCTCTGCAAAATCAATTTCGGATTATCTGAAATCAGTAAATCATGCTATCGACAATGAAACGGTATACAGTTATCTGGAAAAGTTGGAGAAAGCATATCTCCTTCATCGCTGTTCTCGATACGACCTGCGCGGAAAGGAGATTCTGAAAACGCAGGAGAAGTTTTATCTTGCCGATACCGCTTTGCGTTACAGCGTGCTGGGCTACACACCGGACAGCGTCGCTTCCAGTCTGGAAAATGTGGTGTATCTGGAACTTTGCAGACGAGGATATACCGTGACGATTGGGAAAACGCCGGATGGTGAGGTCGATTTCGTGGCGCAGAAGCAGAATGACCGGTTGTATGTGCAGGTCACGCAGGAGATTAAATCCGAAAAAACAGAAAAGCGTGAATATGAACGGCTGCTGGAAATCCGGGATAACTATCCGAAGTATGTTTTAAGAACCGATGAATTTGCCGGAGGCAATTACCAAGGCATTAAGAGTATGCACATTGCAGATTTTCTATTGAGCGCAGAATATTAACGATGAGGGCGGCGGTGAGCCGCCCTTTTACATAGCTAGGTTTCTGATTGAAATTGGAGACCTGGCTATTTTTTTGCCGGTAACTTGAAATTTTAAATTCCAGTGAAATGGTAAATTCCATCTGACATTAGGGCATGCGGCCGGTGGAATTTACTTTTGAAAGTTTCAAACGACAAAATAGAGATACTATACCATTGCAAAAAAGAAGCAAGCACGATATAATGTGGATAAGAAGGCAAAAGTCACCGCAATGGTGTGAAAATAGATTTTGGCTGTTTCCATAAGGAGTAGATCGAGAGGCGTTATCCTCAGTGGCTGAAAATACAGATGTGTGATGCTTGCAGCAAGCTATTTGTATAAGCCGAAAGGCCGCAGAAATGCGGCTTTTCCTAAATACATGAGTTAGCCAAACCTAACTTGCCAATGTGCGCGTGCTGGTTAGATAAATCTAACCACAAAAGGAGAGAAAGCAATGCGAGAACACAAGAGTTTCTGGGACAGAAATGCAGGTCTGTATGACTGCTTTATGCGAAAAGACAGGGCAGTATACGAGAAAATGTATGAGCTGATCCGTCCGGTCGTGAAAGACAAAACAGTGCTGGAGGTGGCTGCCGGAACGGGACTGATCGCCAAGCACATCGTAAAAGCAGCGGCACACATCGAGGCGACGGATGCCTCTCCGGAAATGATTACAGAGGCCAAACGGGGGAATTACTCTGCGAAGCTGCGTTTTTCCGTGCAGGATATGTTTTCTCTGACATACGCGAGCAAATCATTCGATGTTGTAATCGTATCAAACGCACTGCACATTGTGCCTCAGCCAGAAAAATCATTGCGAGAGATCAAACGGGTGCTGAAGGATGACGGTGTGCTGATCGCGCCTACCTTTACGCACGCAGAAAACTCATTTCCCGGCAAGGTCAAAGCCTTTTTCATGAATCTGGCAGGCTTTCCTCTCCACAGCAAGTGGACGAGTGAAGAATACCTAAAATTTCTGCAACAGAATGATTGGACAGTGCGAAAAAGTGTTGTTCTAAAGGCCACTTTTCCGCTGACCTATACGGAATGTGTGAAATCGGAGGTGTGATAAGATGTCATTTTTTGAGAACACCAGAAAGCCTGTGGGGCTTGGCGGGAAAATCATGGTCGCCATGATGAACCTGGGGCACAGTCCTGTGGCACGGTGGGGACTTCGCTTTTTGGAGCTTACTCTGGACGCCAAGGTGCTGGACTGCGGCTGTGGCGGAGGGGCGAACATCAAGAGACTTCTGAAAAAATGCCCGGAGGGTATTGTCAAGGGCATTGACTATTCCCCCGTCAGTGTGGAGAAATCCAAAAAGGTCAACGAGGCCGCCATAGCGGAGGGCCGCTGTACCGTTCTGCAAGGCAGCGTGGCGAATATGATCTTTGCAGGCGACTGGTTCGATGCGGTAACGGCCTTTGAAACCGTCTATTTCTGGCCCGATCTGCCGCAGTGCTTCCGGGAGGTTTACCGGGTGCTGAAGCCTGGCGGGACATTACTCATCTGCAACGAAAGCAACGGCGATACGGACAAGGACAAGAAGTGGATGGAGATCATCGGCGGCATGACCATCTACAAGGACGCCGAGCTGAAGACGTATCTGGAGCAGGCGGGCTTTCACGATGTGCAGATACACAAAAAGAAAAGCTGGCTCTGCATTACGGCGTGGAAATGAGGGGCTAAATCATGAGTATCTTTGCATCTATCTTACGCAGCGTATACAAGCTCTCCGGCGCGAAAAAGGCGTTCGCCTTGCCGGAGGATGCACTGCGAAAGGAAATTGAAAAGCAGAACCGGCATCGTGGCGTTTTTACGCCCACCGACCGCAAGGCATATTATGAGACGATTACAGTCAACGGATTTCCATGTCTGATCGTCCGTGAAAATCCGAATCCGTCCAAGCGCGCCATCCTCTATTTCTTCGGCGGCGGTATGGTGATCGGCCCGGATAAGGGCGATCTGCCAGTCATGCGCAAGCTGTGCCGCGAGACAGGCTGTGACGTGTGGTTTCCGTTTTACCCGCTCTGCATGGAGCACTGCATTACTGAAACCTACGCAATGGTATACGAATGTTATCGAAAAATGATTGCACTGTATGGCGGCGGAAATGTCAGTACCTGCGGCTTTTCCTCCGGCGGCGCGTTGGCGCTTGGCATTGCGGCGCATAATAACGCGCAGCCTGAACCGCTGTCGCAGCCAAGGCACATTGTTGCCGTATCCCCTGGCGAGGTGCCGTGGAACGATGCGGAAATGGCGCGGATGCAGGCACTCAATGAAAGGGACGTCGCCATCGACTATGCTTTCATGGTGACGGTGGAGAAGCTCATGCGGCATGGCTGCGAGAATGTACCGGATTATATGCTCTCCGGCTCACGGGGAGATTTTACCGGCGTAGGCGATATTCACTTCTTCTATTCTGCTGACGAGGTGCTCTACGGCGCATTGCCGGACTTTGAGGAAGCCTGCAAACGCGCAAATGTCCCCTATATGGTGTCTGCCCGTCCGAAGATGGTGCATTGCTACTGTATGTTGCCGATCTTCAAGGAGGCAAAGGAGGACTTTGCAAAAATCGTGGACATTTTGAAGAAATGAGGCCGGAAATGGTCGTGTGATGATTGAAACATGGAGGAAAACCCATGGAACGCAAAGAGACCATTCGCGGTGCGTACCGAATGACCGGCGAGAATAATTTTTATGACGGCATGATCACCTGCTCTACTCTGAGTGGGAAAGCGGTGTGCCGCTTGGTGTGGGCAATGAACAAGGCGGAAAACGACGCCTATCTGGAAAAGGCACTGTCCGGGATTCCGGAGCATTTCTCCGGTAAGCTGCTTGAGGTGCCTGTCGGAACCGGTATTTTGACCATGCCGGTTTATCTGACTATGCCGGAGGCAGACATCACTTGCCTCGATTATTCGCCCGATATGATGAGGCAGGCACGGGAAAAGGCTGACTGCCTGCACCTGAAAAATGTAACTTTCCGGCAGGGCGATGTGGGGGCGCTTCCCTATGAAGACGATACTTTCGACATCGTTTTGTCACTGAACGGCTTTCATGCTTTTCCGGACAAGGAAGCCGCTTATCGGGAGGTTTTCCGGGTCTTGAGACCCGGCGGAACATTCTGCGGCTGCTTTTATGTGAAGGATGAGCATAAGCGGACGGATTGGTTTGTCCGGCATGTTTATGAAAAGGCAGGTTTTTTCACACCGCCCTACGAAACGACCGTCAGTTTGAAAAAACGGCTGGGGAAACTGTACAAAGCCGTAACACTTGGAACAGTGAAGAGCATGGCATGGTTCTTCTGCCGAAAAGCGGGTCAAATCTGAGATGGTCTCATGCACGCAAGAAAGAACAAGGAGGGAGCTGATGTACAAGGCGTTTGTTCGTGCGAAAAGCGGCTGCGACAAATGGCACGATTACGAGATGTCGGTTGCGCCTTATGAAACCGACAAGCCTATTTATTATGAATTTACGGCGTGCCCGGCAGCGGAGTTTGCTATCAAGCACGGTCTTACGGATATTATGCCCGCCCTGTGTAATGTGGACTTTGCGTCCATGGAACTGCTCCATGCCAAGCTGGTGCGGACGACCACCTGCGTGGACGGCTGCCGATGCGACTACACCATCTGCGGCGATAAAGACCCGTACTTGAAGGGACATCCCGAATACCGGGATGAGGCGGGCTTCAGGAGGAATCGGTAATGCTTTTACAGGTGATTTTGGAAGGCATCGGGCTGGGCGTTCTGCTCATTTTGGTTTGCTCCATCGGTATCCGCAAGGGCGCGGTGGGCATGGTGCATCTTTACAGCCAGGAGGTGCAGGAGCGGTGCGTAACGCTGGGACTTACAACACACGCGAAAATCAAGCGAAATGCTTTGATTTTCAAAGCTGTCTGCGTCCCCGGATACATCGCCTATGTGCTGGTCTGCGTCTATGCGCTCAACGGCGCAAAGGGCTTCGTTCAGGGCTTCTGGCAGCTGCTGGTCATACTGTCCGTTATGAATCTCATAGACCGATTTGGGGTTGACGGCTATTGGGTAGGACATACGAACGCATGGGAAATTCCGGGAACGGAAGACCTGAAACCCTACATTACAGCCAAGGATAAGGGCAAAAAGTGGCTGTTCGGCACAATTGGTATGGCGGTCATTTCGGCAGCACTGGCGGCGATTATGATGCTTTTTATGAAAATATGAGGTGATAGAAATGCTGTTTCAAACATATGGCGACAGGAGGAATCCTGCCGTGCTGTTCTTTCATGCAATGGGTGTGACAGGAGCGAGCAGCGAACCAATTGCGAGGTATTTGCAGGATCGATATTTCTGCATCTTGCCCACCTCCACCGTTTACTGCGAGGGGCAGAAATATGTCAGCAAGCTGGACGAAATACGGCAGGTGGAGGACTTTCTGCATCGACAGGGCGTGGAGCGGCTGGCGATGGTGGTCGCTTCTTCCATCGGTGCAGACCTTGCCATGGCGTTTCTGACGCAGACGAAGCTGCCCGTGGAGCACGCTTTCTTTGACGGCGGGCAGTTCGCCCAAATCGGAAAGGGCACGCGCCGTATCATGACGCCGTTTCTGTATTTTGCCATCAAGAGCCTATATTGGTCGAAGGGCGGTACGCTGAAAAAGATACTGTGGTGTGACGACGATTCCATAAAGTCGCATTTTATAGACGCAGGGAAAAATCTGACCTATACAAATTTGCGGCGGCAGATTTCGGACAGTCTGGAGGATAAACCCTTTCCGACGCTTTCAAAAGAATTGCAAAAACATACCTATTTCGAGTTTGGCAGTATAGAAGATCATTTCAAATACCGTCAAGCAGTGATGGAAGCCTACCCCTGCGGCCATTATCCCGTGTTTGAGGGATACAATCACATGCAATATCAGATTCGCGATCCAAAGGGGTTCGCCGAAATACTGGCACACATCGCCGAGCGTGACTGTATGCCGGAACTGCCATTTATCAGAAAGTGAGTGATACCTATGAAATACAAAATCGAGAAAAACACCGTGCAGGAGACGCTGATCCTCCCGCTGTATTCCCGAAAGCTGTGTTCGGAACTGTACCCGAACCTTTACCGGGACGAAACGGCGGTGCGTCTGATCGACCAGATCGACTACGACTTTTCAGAGGCAGAGAAAAATTCCCGCAGCCTGATGCAGCGTTTCGGTGCGCTGGAGGTCGCCATGCGGCAGAATGACCTTGCCTTTGAAGTGCAGGCGTACCTGAAAAATCACCCCTGCGCGGCAGTGGTCAATCTGGGCTGCGGGCTGGATAACACCGGTAGAGCCTGCGATAACGGCAGCTGTAAAATCTACAATCTGGACTTCCCGGATGTGATCGCCTTGCGGCAGCAGCTTCTGCCCGCCGGGGAGCGAGAGCAAAACATCCCCTGCGACCTGAAAGACCCCGCATGGTTTGACAAGATCGATGCCTCCGGCGGGGCGGTGTTCTTTGCCTCCGGGGTGTTCTATTACTTCCTGACGGAGCAGGTTCGGGAACTGGTGCAGGGAATGGCGGACGCTTTCCCCGGCGGAGTGCTGGTCTTTGATGCTGCCAACCGTACGGCGGTGAAGATGATCGCCAAAACGTGGCTCAGGACGGCGAAAATTAAGGATGTCGGCGCATATTTTGCGGTTTCGGACGCTCCCCAAGAGATCAGTGCGTGGGATAGCCGCTTGCAGGTCACCAGCCGGGGCTATATGCTGGGGTACAACGATTTGAAAGATCCTTCTGTCAGCGGCTTTTTTCGGTTTCTTGCAAGGGTCGGGGACAACGGGATGAAAATGCAGATCGTGAAGATCGGATTTGGAGGCAAGCTATGAAAATTCTGGTATATGGTGCAGGCGTTCTGGGGTGCAATCTGGCAAGAAATCTGCTGCGCGCCGGAAAGGATGTCACCCTGCTTGCGCGGGGAAACTGGGCAGCGGAGATCAAGCAGAACAGCCTGCGGATCAAGGATAAATTTTCGCCCCGCACCTCGGTCAGCCGTATTCCGGTGGTGACTGAACTTGCACCGGATGCAATGTACGATGTGATCTTTGTGGTCCTGCGCTATACACAGCTGGATTCCGTTCTGGACACGCTGCGGGCGAATCGGACGAAGAACATCGTTTTTGTGGGGAACAATGTGCAGGCAAGAGCGCTGGCGGCGGCACTGCCGGGGAAGAACGTCCTGTTTGCCTTTGCGCTTTCTGCGGGGCATCGAGAGGTTGACCGGGTGGTCTCCATCGACCTGAAAAAGATCACCATCGGACAGCTGCCGGGCGCAATCTCCAATAAACAGCTGATCGGGCGCATCTTCCACGGCACAAAATATAAGGTTGTTTACGAGCCGAACATGGAGGACTATCTGCTCTGCCATGCCGCGTTTGTGATGCCTGCGGCCTTCGCCTGCTATAAGACAGACGGCGACCTGAAAAAGCTCAGGGGAGATACCGCGTATCTGAACCGTGTGCTGGATGCCAACATCGAGGGATACCGCGCCATCCGAGATGCCGGGCATACCATTCTGCCCAAGGAGGATGCAGACTTTGAAGGGGAGAAATACCGCAAGGCCTGCCTGCGCTTTTTCAAGCTGATGTGTGCCACCTCGCTGGGCAAGCTCTGCGCCTCCGACCACGCAATGAACGCCATCGACGAAATGAGTGCGCTGAACCGGGATCTTAAGAAATTTTTCGATGAACATGGCGTAGCCTATCCGGTGTGGCAGGCACTGGAAGCGGAAGCCGGGAGGTATCTGCAATGAAATACGCTGGAATGCCCTTTGGAATGTGGGTGCTGTTTGCCGGTTCCTTTCAAAAGCAGCTGACCACTGTGCTGGGCTATGATGCAGCTACCGCAAAAGCCATCATGAAAAAGGCAAAGCCGCAATACCGGCAGATCATTCGCAGGCTGCCGGAGTTTGAAAAAGCGGACCGCTTCAAGATGAACATCGTCAACTGCGCAATGCTCGGCGCGTTCATCCTCTCCATGCCGCAACGTCCGGAGGTGGACAGGATGACGGATTACTATGCAAGATCCATGATGACAAAGCCCATGCAGTGGTTCTGCCGCAAAAGCGGAAAAAGCAAGTTCACCGCAAAGGATATTGCCGCTATGAAAGCCACTGCCGCCCTGAAAGCCGCCGACCGCAACCCCTATTCGTGGAACATGGAGTTTTACGAATACCCTGACGGCAGCGGCTACGAGGGACGCTTTACAAAATGCGGCATCTGTGTGCTGATGAAGGAGCTGGGGCTGTATGACCTGACCCCTGCTTTGTGCCATCTGGACTACACCATGAGCGAAGCAGGCGGTGTGACAAATTTTGTGCGGCAGTATACCCTTGCTTCCGGCGGACCCTACTGCGACTGTGGGTACAAAAAGAAGGGGTGACGTTGCGATTTTTGCATAAAATTTTTTGAAGGAGGTTCTTTCGTGAAAAAACAGTCCGATCTTTCCCGGCTGATGGGTTACGCCGGGAACTACCGATATTTCACACACGCTTCGTGGGTGCTGTCTGCGGTCAGCGCACTGGTGGCACTGGTGCCCTTTGTGTACATCTGGAAGATCCTGCGGGATGTGCTGAACGCTGCGCCGGACTATGCGCAGGCGGTGCACATCCCCCGTTACGGCTGGATGGCAGTGCTGTTTGCGGTACTCTCCTACCTCATTTACATTGCGGCGCTGATGTGCTCCCATCTGTCAGCGTTCCGGGTGGCGACCAATCTGCGGCTGGCGGTGTCGGAGCATCTGGCGGTGCTGCCGCTGGGCTTTGCCGAAACTTTTGGCAGCGGCAAGCTGCGCAAAATCATCCACGAAAGCACCGGAGCCGCCGAGACCTATCTTGCCCACCAGCTGCCCGATCAGTATAACGCCATCGCAACCCCGGTGGTGCTGCTGGTTTTGCTGCTGGCATTCGACTGGCGGCTGGGGCTGCTGAGCCTTGCGCCGGTGGTGCTGGCGTTTCTCATCATGGCGACCATGACCGGCAAGCAGATGGCTGAAAAAATGCGGCAGTACGGCAACGCACTGGAATCCATGTCCAACGAGGCGGTGGAGTACGTCCGGGGCATCCCGGTGGTCAAGACCTTCGGGCAGTCGGTCTTTTCCTTCAAAAAGTTCAAGGCCACCATTGACGAATACGAAAAGTGGGTCATCTCCTACACCAAAGACCTGCGCCTGCCCATGATGTTCTACACCGCCGCCGTCAACGGCGTGTTCGCCTTTTTGATCGCGGGCGGGCTGCTGTTCACGGCACACGGTGTCACGCCGGAATTCCTGCTGAACCTGCTGTTCTATATCATCATTACGCCGGTGATCTCCCTGACTTTGACCCGCATGATGTACATGAGCGAGAACAAGATGGTGGTAGCGGATGCGCTGACACGCATCGACTCGGTGCTGGAGGCAGCGCCCATGCAGGTGCAGGCTGTTCCGCAGTATCCGAAGGATTCCTCTGTCACGTTGCGGGATGTGCATTTCAGCTACGACGGAAAAACCGAGGTCATCAAGGGCGTTTCGCTGGAGATTCAGCCGGGGCAGACGATGGCTTTTGTAGGCCCCTCCGGCGGCGGAAAATCCACGCTGGCAAACCTTGTCTGCCGGTTCTTTGATGTGCAGAGCGGCAGCGTCCGGGTAGGCGGAGCGGATGTGCGGGATATCCCCAAGGAAGAACTGATGGATACCATCTCCTTTGTGTTCCAGAACAGCCGTCTGCTCAAGGGCAACATCCTGGATAACGTCCGTCTGGGCAGACCGCAGGCCACCGAAGCAGAGGTGCTGGCGGCGCTGAAAGCTGCACAGTGCATGGATATTGTGGAGAAATTTCCGGCGGGTATCCATACCGTCATTGGCACCAAGGGCGTGTATCTTTCCGGCGGCGAGCAGCAGCGCATTGCCATTGCCCGTGCCATGCTGAAAAATGCGCCCATCCTGATCCTGGACGAGGCCACCGCCTTTGCCGACCCGGACAATGAAGCAAAAGTACAGGCGGCTTTTGCCCAGCTTGCCAAGGGCAAAACGGTGCTGATGATCGCACACCGCCTGTCCACCGTAGCCAACGCCGACTGCATCTATGTGGTGCAGGATGGGCAAATTGCAGAATCCGGTACAAAGGATGAGCTGTGCGCACAGAACGGCTTGTTTGCCCGGATGTGGCAGGATTATCAGACCTCGGTGCAGTGGAAGGTCGCAAAGGAGGGGTAAGGAATGATCGAAAAAATTCAACACGCAACGGCCAGCTCCCCGGAGGGCGCAAAGGGTCTGGTGAAGGGCGTTCTGGCATGTGCGTTCCAGAACATGGCGTTCATGCTGCCCACCGGGCTGCTGTATCTTCTGGTAAAAGACCTGCTGGCAGGCTCCACGAGCGGGAGAAGCACCTTCTATCTGCTGGGGTGCGTTGCCTGCTTTGCACTGATTTTACTGACCACATGGTTCCAGTACAACGGCACCTATTTTACCACCTATAAAGAGAGCGGCACCCGCCGCCTGACCCTTGCGGAGCGGCTGCGGAAGCTGCCCCTGTCCTTTTTTGGCAAGCGCGACCTTGCCGACCTGACAAGCACCATCATGGCGGACTGCGAGGTGTTGGAAAAGGACTGCTCCCACTTCATCCCCGGTCTGTTCGGTTCCCTCATTTCCACGGTGCTCATTGCCCTGAGCCTGTTTGCCTTTGAGTGGCGGATGGCACTGGCGGCACTGTGGGTCATCCCGGTATCTGTTGCCATCGTGGTGGGCAGCTACTGGGTGCAGGACAAGGTGCAGGCCAGGACCATGGCGGCGAAAATGGCCTGTGCGGACGGCATTCAGGAGTATATTGAGACCCTCCGCGACCTGAAAGCCAGCAATGCGGAGCAACGTTATCTGTCCGGCCTTTCCGGAAAAATTCGGGCAGTGGAAAAGCAGTCCATCGTGGCAGAACTGACAACAGCGCTGTTTGTGTCCTCTGCGGGTATGGTGCTCAAGCTGGGCATTGCATCGGTGGCGCTCACCGGCTCAGTGCTGCTGGTGCAGGGCAGCATCGACGTACTGACCCTGTTTCTGTTCCTGATGGCGGCATCCCGGATGTACGACCCTATGCAGGGCGCGTTGCAGAATCTGGCGGCGGTCATCGCCATGCGCACCAATGTGGGGCGGATGAACGAGATTCTGGATGCTCCCCTGCAGACCGGCAGCGAGCAGCTGACCAATCAGGGCTGTGATATCGTGTTCGACCATGTGGGCTTTGCCTACAACTCCGGCGAGACGGTGCTGCGGGATGTTTCCTTTACCGCAAAGCAGGGGGAGGTCACGGCACTGGTAGGCCCCTCCGGCGGCGGCAAGACCACTGTTTCCCGGCTGGCAGCACGGTTCTGGGATTACCAGAAGGGCAGCATCACCGTGGGCGGCATGGAGGTCTCACGAATCGACCCGGAAAAGCTCATGAGCCTGTATTCCATCGTCTTTCAGGATGTGACCCTGTTTGACAACACGATCCTGGAAAACATCCGTCTTGGGCGCAAGGGGGCCACCGACGAGGAGGTTCTGGCGGCGGCAAAGCTGGCAAACTGCGAGGAATTTGCCGAAAAGCTACCGGACAAGTGGAACACCACCATCGGCGAGAACGGCTGTGCCCTTTCCGGCGGTGAGCGCCAGCGCATTTCCATCGCCCGCGCCTTCCTGAAGGATGCGCCCATCATCCTGCTGGACGAGGCCACCGCCAGCTTGGATGTGGAAAACGAAACTGCCATTCAGGAAGCACTGTCACGACTTATCAAGGATAAAACGGTTCTCATTATTGCTCACCGAATGCGCACTGTTTCCAGTGCAGATAAGATTGTGGTGCTCAAAGATGGAGCGGTAGCAGAACAGGGATCGCCTGCACAGTTGCTGCATAAGGGCGGCATTTTTGCCCACATGGTACAGCTCCAGACTAAGAGCCAAGGCTGGTCGTTGGTTAAGGCATAACAGAGAAGGAAAGCGAAACGGTCTGAGCCCTGTGTACAGCACGGGATACAGATATGCTGGATTTGAACCTGCCAAAGAATAGTTATGTGTTTTTACGTAAACATCTGGAGGAAGGCGTATATCAAGTTTCTGCTGTTTTTGCATCGGATGTACTGAAACGAAATACAGGCTCTTTACGCTGTGCGGTCGAGAATGATGTGTTTGACTCGCTTCCGCAGGATTCGCTTTTGAACGAGTTGGAAATGGGGGATTAGGTGCAATATAACTGCTGACGGCGTAGAATCTTGGTGGCTAACTTGGTGGATATCTTGATGGGTATCATCCTCTAAGTTATCATGGGTTGTGTCATAGGACTTATCATTGGCTGTGCCCATGATAGAGTGATCATGAGTGATTTGCTGATCGAACTGTCCTGTATGCAGGATTGGCCTGGAGCACAGGAGACTGTGCAGGAAATCCTGAAAGGGGACGAGTAGAAAAAAGAGCAGCTGCATGAGCAGGAAGTGCAGAAGGAAGAAGAAAATAGACAGAGCAGTTGATGATGGAATGTCCGGTGCAGTGTGGGTGTAATGCTCATGTTGCATCGGTTTTTTTGTGAAAATAATTTTTAATAATGTTGATTTTTAACTGCTCTTAACTCAAATATTGCATCTTAACTTAAAAAGAGTTATAATACAGAAAAAGAGTTAAGATTGCAGGTGATGACATGGAATATCTCGATAAAGTTCTGGGAGTCAAGGTTACCTATGAGGATGTGGAGTTTAAGCATTTGCCCAATTTTATAGCCACAAGGTACCGTTTAAGGATGGTGACAATGATTGAACAGAAGATGATTTTTCTTTATCCTAAGACAGAACTGGAGCAGATTGAAGTACTGAAAAAACATATTGCTCGGATACAGAAAAATGAGAACTTGCCTGTTGTGCTGGTGCTAAAAGAACTTAGCTTTCGCCAGAAAGAATATCTGATTCGTGAGAAGATTCCATTTATCGTAGATGGAAAGCAAATTTATTTGCCTTTTATGGCAGTGTATTTGCAGGAACGGTGCAGCGCCGAAAAAAAGACAAGGGAAGAAATACTTCCATCGGCGCAGATGCTTCTACTGCATTTCATTTATGGAGGCGCACAGGAACTATCTACAAGTCAAGCTGCGAAGGACTTGGAACTGACACCTACTTCTATATCAAGGGCATCAAGACAGCTTGAAGAAAAGGGATTGCTGCATATCAGAAAAGTCGGTGTGCAGAGGATCATGCAATCTGAGGATTCTCCGAAAACACTGTTCCAAAAGGCAGGAGATAAGTTGCTGAATCCAATAAAACGAACGGTTTATATTCCGAAAGAATTGGTGGGAACAGAGCTGTTGGAAAGTGGATATTCAGCGTTGGCAGAGTATTCCATGCTGAATGCACCGAATGTCAGATGTTACGCAGCAGAAAGAATCTCTCAATGGAAAGATGTTATGACCAATAGCTTGCAGAATTCGCAGGTGCAAGTGGCCGTAGAGATGTGGAGATACAATCCACGAAAATTGTCCACGCGAAATGCTGTAGATGAACTTTCACTGGCATTGGCATTGAGAGAAGATGCAGATGAACGGGTTGAAGAAGCAGTAGAAGAAATGTTGAATGAGCTGTGGAGGAAGATAGATGGTTACAGGAATTGATAGCTTTAAGGAATGGTTCAAGGGCAGTGAAGAACAATATGCTATCATTGGTGGAACTGCGTGTGATATTCTGATGACGGAGGAGGGACTGGACTTCCGTGCGACAAAAGTTCGGGTGTGCCGCAGTTTTATCGGTTTAGTCACCCAATTACAAATCAGTATCCTGCAATGATTGAACTTTTCACGCGAAAGCTGGATACCATCCAACTTCCAGAAGATGCAGTGCTAACACCGTTACCGATGGACGAAGATATTTCGAGTCTGTCTGCTATTCTTTTGGACGATGATTACTATGAGTTTTTGAAGCAGGGGAAAGTCACCGTTGATGGAGTGACTGTCTTGGATGCGGCATATTTGATTCCGTTTAAGGCAAAAGCGTGGATGGATTTGACAGATCGTAAGGCCGCAGGAGAACACGTTGATAGCAAAAATATCAAGAAACATAAGAATGATGTTTTCCGTCTGACGGAGTTGATTGATCCCACCGCCAAGGTAGTGGCTCCCCAAGGAGTTTATGCCGATATTCAAGAGTTTGTCCAGCGTATGAAAAATGAAAACGTGGATATTAAACAGTTGGGGCTGGTTGGCAGAACAAAGGAGAAGATTCTGAAAGAATTAAAAGCAATGTACGAGACACTTTAATATAGATATTTGAACAGACAAGGGCGTGTCAGCAAGGATTATCTTCTGATGGGCAAGCAATCCAAGTAAAGAGAAAAATGTGTCCACCAATTTTGACAACATCAAATTTACTTGACGATAGATTTGTAAATGGGATAAATGCTTGATTTTAGCGGACGCACCATAATGGTGACATAAGTTATTGAGGTGTTGCTTGAAGTTGTTCTAGTAATTTGTGATACTGAGGTTACATCTGCAGATGAACTAATTATGAAAGGAGTAGATTTAATATGGTCGAATTTGGCGAACAACTAAGAAGAGCGAGAGAAGAAAAGGGAATGACCCAACAGTCTCTTGCCGAGCAATTATATGTAACCAGACAGGCAGTATCAAGGTGGGAATGTGGAGTTTCCCAAAGTTAAAGATACCACATCAATCCCACGCGGACTTTTGCTCAACCGATACAGCCGGAGGGCTGGATAACAAGAAAAGGCGGTATGCGCCCCGTGGAGGGGTAGCGTACCGCCTTTTCTTGTGGGGGTTTCCAAAGGGGGCAACGCCCCCATTTGGCACACGACTTTGCGAAGCAAAGTGTAGTGTGTTATACGCTCTGCCGGCGTTGCCGTGAAAATGCCGTTGCCGCCGGGGAGGGCAAGGGCATTTGAAGCGGCAGGAAAACAGGGCTGTGCTTGCGTGGCGTGGAGCCGCAAGCGCAGGTCTGGACTCATCAGCAGACAGGGCGTATATGAAAGCCCCAGTTCCTCGTCCTACGCTCCAACTTGTGGACAAAGTGTCCCGAAGTTGTGGCCACACTCCCGGAAAAGTAGCAGGACAACGGGCAACCGTCAAGGCTGAAATGAACGGGTTTACACCCGGCCTTGACCTCCGCCCGCTGTCCCGCTGGATGGGTGGACAAGGCGGCCAATCCCTCAAAGTGCTTGGCCGCTCTCTTTCTGATTTTGAGGTATTCAGTTTTTCAAAATTGAATAATCAAAATAAATTTTTTCGATTGAAAAAATTTTATTTGTTATCATCTTCAATGCCATATTTTTTCTTTTGCCGAATCACATAATTACTGATTTTTTCATCATATAGTGGATACTGGTAATCCAACTGGCATGCCACTTCTGACGAAACCTCCCGGAACAATGCCATACATTGTTCAAAGGATTCCCACATATGGGGATAGGAATCCATATTATAAGTGGACATAAGTCGTTCCCACAATTCCTCTGGGACATATTGCTTCATAAATTTATAGTTTTTTCCCAAACTGAAATGAAATCCCTGTTTGATACCAATCAGCCAGGAAATCATGCGAAGCAATTCTTTTCGTACTATATCATTCATATGGTCAATAGCAAAAAGAATTTCTTTGCGGCATAAGCCCTTTACTACATATGTTGTAGTATTCCAAAATTCATTACAGCAATCGTCAAACATTCTTTGAGTAGGCTTCTGCAAGTGGTAGTCTATATCCGTTGGTATTGGCGGCTTTACGATACGGTTGTCTTTATCCAACAGTAACTTTACCAGTTTATCCCATGTAAAATACTCGTCTATCAGTTCCAGCGGCAGCAAAGTTAAATCTATCTTAACATCATCAGTAAACAGCATTAAATATGAAAATCCCTTTTCTACAGCTGGAAATAATTCCATATCTTCCGGCTTTTGCAGAATCAACCTTTCACCAAATATATCTAGCCATTTATCATCACTTGTGAAGCTGTCCATATCCGTAACAAAAAAAGTAATATCAAAATCCTGAAAATCATCAGGCGGAATATTTGTATTTGTTCTAGATCCTTCCAAAGTAACCATGCGAATGCGTTTGTCTGTTTTTGCAAAATTCAAAACAATATCATAAACTTCCTTTTCTGATCTCATTTTTATCTCCTCCAATTATTGAAATAGGTGTGAAGCCATTTTAGGGCTTTCCCGCCTTGATTACCCTTTAGCAAAGACGGGCGGGACTGTCAACGGCGGCGCATGAAATGCGCCGTTCATCTTGACCGTTGACTGGCTCGGCTGGCTTTGCTATCTTCCTGACAAATGGGAATGTCTAAGATAGTAAAGACGTCCCACATGCAACTCTTTCTTTTATTGCGGAAACCGTATCTTTAATTGTGAATGTAGTTGTGTCTATGACATTTGATTCATATACTCCCAAACCGGAAAATTGCTCCCACATTGTTTCCACTAATTCAATATTTGTTTTTCTATCTAATTTTGAGCGTTCCACAGCTCGCTTCATAGTTTCTTTTTTACTCGCTCTTAATACAATATAGTGTACCTCGTAATCTTCTTGGGCAAGAGCTTTCCATGGCTCCAAAAACCATGGCCCGACAATCCCATCTACAATTACATCATATCCGCCACGAGCATATCGCTTTGCAGCTTCTAAAAAGGCTTCAATGACAACCAGATTTTGCTCGTTGGATTCTGGCAAATGTGGTGGTATTGCGCCTTTGCTTAAGTAATGAAAAAAGTCATCGGTGTGCATATGCACTGATTTATCCATATCTGATTCCTTTGCGACAATTGACGCAGTTGTTGTTTTTCCTGTCCCCGGTGAGCCTGTAATCACAATAATTCTTCCTTGATTCATCTGTATTTTCCCTCACAATTCAAATTTATCACTTTGTTCCTGCCTGCTCAATCATCTTCTTCGCAAACTGCTGGAACATTTCAACAGTTTCTTTATCCATCGGTGTAAGCTGTCCGATCTGTCCAGCTATCATCGCCGTTACATCGTCAATGGAAAGTGGTTTTTGTTTCTGTTCCGCCAGTGCGTCCCGCATGGCTTGGAACATAGCGGCGGTCACAGCTTCTCCCGGCTGTTCCCCGTTGTCAATGTCTTTCTTAATGTCCCGCAGGATAGCCAGGAACACATTTTTGATTTTTTCAATCTCCGCTTCATGTTCCCCTATCTTTTGGGCGTTCAAAAGCTGTAAATCCTGCTTCGCTTCTGCCCGGTGTTCCGGGTGTTCTTTCATCAGGTCGGACAGGGAAGCCGTTGCCATCTCGATAAGCTGGTTTCTTGCTGTTATGCCCTTTGCCGCCGTATCCTGAAAATAAATCCGTATCAAATCTATCAGCTTAGGAAAATTCCTGTGTTCCAACAGGCGGTTGAGGATTTGCACATCAACAGCACCCGTCACAAGCCCCCTCACGGCTCCCTCGGACAAGCCTAATTCAGAAATATCGTAGCTTTTACGAACGCTCACGGTAGACAAGCCCAGTATGTAGTCTGTCGATACCTTAAATTCCTTTGCCACACCTATGAGAATATCACTGCTGACCGTTCTTGTTTCGCCGCTGACAATGCGGCTCAACTGGGAAGCGGAAACGCCTATCTTCTCCGCAAGTTCCTTTTGTGTGATGTGGTTCCCGTTGCATAAATCGGAAATCCGCTGTCCGGGCGTTCCGGGTAAAGCCATAGATACGCACCTCCTCCGCATACTTCCATTATACAGAATGATTGCAAAAATGCAATTTCCAAAGTGTAAACTTCATCAAAATGCAATTCTCGCAATATTCCGGGAATTGCATTTTTTTCGTGTAGACTTAGGGTAGTTCATCGATGGACGGCACCTTGAAAACAGAATGACCGTCCGAAAAGGAATACCCCGGCTGGGGAAGCACCGCAAGGAGTCGGACTTCGGGACAAAATGTCCCGAAGTTGCGAGGAGCGTGCCAACGCCGGAACACGCCGCAGGAATGGGGCAGGAAACCTTTTCGGGGAGAACGGCAACGGAAAGCAAAATGGAGGGAACGCATGAGAGATAACCCCTATAAAGACTTGCCGCCGCTGGAACGCAGGCCGGACGGTTCCCTTTACCGCATGACCCCGGCGCAGAGAAAACAGGCGGCCAGCCTGATACGCCGGGAGTGCTGTTGCTGTGAGGACGGCAACTGCATTGTCCTTGACGATGGGGACACCTGCACCTGTCCGCAGACGATTTCTTTCTCGGTCTGCTGTAAGTGGTTCCGCTGGGCGGTCTTGCCGCTGGACGGGACGCTGGAAGCGGAGATTTTCCGGGATAAGGACTTGAAACGCTGTGAGGTCTGCGGCGGTGTGTTCGTCCCCAAATCCAACCGGGCAAAATACTGCCCCGGCTGTGCCGCCAGAGTTCACAGGCGGCAGAAAACAGAAAGTGAACGGAAAAGGAGGTCTGCTGTGGACAGTTAGGAGCGAAAAAAGCCTTGATTTATCAGGCTTCGCAAGCCCCAAACCGGGGCTGGTGGTATAAAGTATCGCCCGCCCCGGAAAACGGGCTTCTAACCGTCCACAAAACGCACTATGACAAATACCATCTATATCCATCAGCCGGAAAAGGCGTTCAGCTTCACCCGGCTCCCGAATTTCCTCTTTGAAGCCCCCACATTCAAGCCCTTGTCCAACGAGGCAAAGGTTCTGTACGCCTTTATCCTGCGCCGGACAGAGTTATCCCGCAAGAATGGGTGGGCGGATGATTGCGGACGGATTTATCTGTACTATCCCATCTGCGAGGTGGTTGACCTGCTCCACTGTGGGCGGCAGAAAGCGGTAAACACCCTGCGGGAACTGCAATACGCCGGGCTGGTGGAGATCCAGAAGCAGGGCTGTGGAAAACCCAACCGCATTTTCCCAAAATCCTATGAAGCGGTTCCAAACACCGACTTCAAGAAATCCGGTTCTGGTACGCCGGAGGGCTGAAAACCGTACTTATGAAGTGAGGAAATCACTCCCCGGAAGTACGAAAACCGGACGGTATATAGAAATACAAAGATTAAAAAGATTTATTTATATTCTATCCATTCCAATCCTATCCGAGCTAATTTCTGCGGGATTTTCCCTGTGGAAAACCCCGGATAGGAAAGGAATGGGGAAAGGAGCAGAATGGCACAACACGCAATTTTGCGGTTTGAGAAGCACAAGGGCAACCCGGCAAGGCCGCTGGAAGCCCATCACGAAAGACAGAAAGAACAATACGCCAGCAACCCCGACATTGACACAAGCCGGAGCAAGTACAACTTTCATATCGTCAAGCCAGAGGGCAGGTACTATCATTTCATTCAAAACCGCATTGAACAGGCCGGGTGCCGAACCCGCAAGGACAGCACACGGTTTGTCGATACGCTGGTAACTGCCAGCCCGGAGTTTTTCAAGGGGAAATCCCCAAAGGAGATACAGGCGTTTTTCCAGAGGGCGGCGGACTTCCTCATTGGCCGGGTAGGACGGGAAAATATCGTGTCGGCGGTGGTACACATGGACGAGAAAACGCCCCACCTGCATTTGACCTTTGTTCCGCTGACAAAGGACAACCGCCTGTGTGCAAAGGAGATTATCGGCAACCGGGCAAACCTGACGAAGTGGCAGGACGATTTTCACGCCTATATGGTGGAGAAATATCCTGACTTGGAGCGTGGGGAGAGCGCCAGCAGGACAGGCCGGAAGCATATCCCCACCCGGCTTTTCAAACAGGCGGTTTCCCTCTCCCGGCAGGCAAGAGCCATTGAAGCCACACTGGACGGCATTAACCCGCTGAACGCCGGAAAGAAAAAAGAGGAAGCCCTCTCCATGCTGAAAAAGTGGTTCCCGCAGATGGAGAATTTCTCCGGGCAGTTGAAAAAGTACAAGGTCACAATCAATGACCTGCTGGCGGAGAATGAGAAGTTGGAAGCAAGGGCAAAGGCCAGCGAAAAAGGAAAGATGAAAGATACGATGGAACGGGCAAAGCTGAAAAGCGAACTGGACAATTTACAGCGGCTGGTTGACCGTATCCCGCCGGATATACTGGCGGAACTGAAACGTCAGCAGCGGCACACGGGAAAGGAAAGGTGATAGATATAAGCAGAAATTTTCGCCGCCTCTGTGCGGCATTGTACCTTGAAAACTGAATATGGAGGACACTGGATGGCAAAAAGTGAAAGCGATATTTTTACACCCCGAACAGGGCAGGTTATACAAGCAGAGAACGGCACGCAGTATTTTGTATGTGGGAACAACCGTATAAAAATCTCCGAACACTTCGCCGCAGGCGGGAAGCCCCTCGGTGATCTGATTGTAGATGTGGTGCGGCATACCGCAGAAAAAGCCGCTTCAACCTGATAGCCCATCATTGATAACACGCCCACGCTTATGATATAATTGCCATAGAGCAAAAGTATTGTAAGCGTGGGTTGTTTCTTTAGAAGGAGGATTTTTACGGTGAAACAACCTTACAATACTACGATTTACAACACGGCGCTTTATATGAGATTGAGCCGGGACGATGAACTGCAAGGAGAAAGCGGGAGTATTCAGACACAACGCATGATGCTCCGGCAATATGCCGCCGAGCATGGCCTGAATGTCATAGATGAATATATCGACGATGGATGGTCTGGAACGAACTTTGACAGGCCGGATTTTCAGAGAATGATTGATGACATTGAGGACGGGAAAATCAACTGCGTTGTTACGAAGGATTTATCCCGCTTAGGCAGAAACTACATTCTGACCGGCCAGTACACGGAAATCTACTTTCCCAGCAAAGGCGTCCGCTATATCGCTGTCAATGACAATGTGGACACCATCAACGGAGAGAATGAGCTTGCCCCATTCCTCAACATTCTGAATGAAATGCACGCCCGCCAGACCAGCAAAAAGGTAAAGGCGGCCATGCGGACACGGTTCGCAAATGGCGCACACTATGGAGCCTATGCTCCGCTTGGCTATGTCAAAGACCCAGATAAGAAAGGCCATCTTCTGATTGACCCGGAAACAAGGTGGATTATCGAAAAGATTTTTGACCTTGCCGTTCATGGCCGGGGAGCCGCCAGCATTACACGGATTTTGGTCGAAGAAAAAGTACCTACTCCCGGCTGGCTGAATTTCCAGAGATACGGCACTTTCGCAAATATCTATGCCGGAGCGCCGGAGGAAAAAGCCTATGCGTGGACGATAGCGCAGGTGAAAAGTATTCTGAAAGAGGAAACCTATATCGGACACAGCGTCCACAATAAGCAGACCAACATTTCATTCAAAAACAAGAAGAAAGTACGCAAGCCAAAAGAGGAATGGTATCGTGTGGAGAACACCCACGAAGCGATTATTTCCGAAGATGTGTTCCGTCAAGTACAGGAGCAGATTTGCAACAGGCGCAGACGGCAGAAGAACGGCACAACACAGATATTTTCCGGGCTGGTAAAATGTGCGGACTGCGGCTGGTCGCTGGCCTATGGTATGAACAGCCAGAACAAAAATCCCTATGCCCACTACCATTGTAGCAAGTACGGGCAAGGATTGCACCAGTGTTCCATGCACTATATCCGCTATGATGTGCTTTACGCCTATGTCCTTTCCCGTCTGCAATACTGGTCTGTGCTGGCACAGCAGGATGGGGACAAACTTCTGAAACGGCTACTTAACGCCAGCGACAAGGAACGCAATACTGCAAGGAAGCGGCAGACAGCCGAACTGAAAAAGGCGGAAAAGCGCAAAGCAGAAGTAGACACCCTGTTTGCAAAAATGTATGAGGACTGGTCTGCCGGACGCATTACAGAATACAATTTCAATATGCTGTCCGAAAAGTATCAGGGCGAACAGCGAGAATTGGACGTAAAAATTGAACGGCTTCACGAAGCGATGGAGACCGCCGCCCAGACAGCGGTTGACGCTGAAAAGTGGATAGGTCTGATGAAACAGTATGTCAATCCCACAGAATTGACGGCTGAACTTCTGAATACGCTGATTGAAAAAATCCTTGTCCATGAAGCGGTCAAAAGTGAGGACGGAAGCCGGGAACAGGAAGTGGAAATCTTCTACCGCTTTATCGGCAAAATCGAATGACACATCTTGAGATACCCAACAATATCTTTAACTAAGGGAAACGGGAGCATCTGACCCAAGCACTTCCAATCTGCTTACACTTGCAAAATTGTTCAACACTACGGCAGAAGAACTATTACGTGAAGTACAATAAGCGTGGAAAACGGATGTAAGACAACTGATTCATTATAAAGGGCTATCAGATATGAAGAATAAAAAGACAAGAAGATTTAAGATAAGATATATCGTTTTTGGATTATTAGGTGTTATGGCTTTAGCGGCACTTGTATTTATGCGGTTTGGAGGTTTTGGCACAGGAGAAAATGTGGATCCAGAAGAGTTTTTAGCTTATGCTGAACCCGTGGAAAATATAACTGTGCCTGAAAGTGCAAAAATAATTGCATTGGGAGAAGCTACTCACGGAAATGCAGAATTTCAGCAGTTGAAGCTGGAAGTGTTCAAGCAGATGGTAAAAAATAATGGTGTTAGGGCGTTTGCCCTTGAAGGTGACTACGGCGGCTGCGAGCAGGTAAACCGATATATACACGGCGGTGAGGGGACAGCACAGGAAGCAGCCGCAGCGATTGGATTTTCCATTTATAGAACGGAAGAGATGGCAGAACTTATCTCCTATATGCGCCAGTACAATGAAAGTGCATTGGAAGGTGAAGACCTTCGCTTTTACGGTTTTGATATGCAGAGGATTTCTTACAGCATGAGGTTTTTGAAAGAATCCTGCAAAGAACTGGAAGTGGACACAACAAACTTGCAGAAACTTGTGGAAGGTGAAAACTGGAGCAGTGAATGCGATTTATCTACTCGAATTGAAACCCTTACACAAGTGAAGAAAGAATTGGAAAGCAAGAACGGTTCGGAAAATACAATTCACTTTGTAGATATTTTAATGCAGCATTCCAAGCTTCAAACTCTGACAAATGCTGAAGGTGCTACATTAAGAGATCAATTTATGGCAGAAAATGTACAGTGGATTTTACAGCAGGAGCAGCGAAATGGGCATGAAAACATCTTTGTGACAGGTCACAACAGCCATGTCGCAAAATGGGGCAGTTCTGACTCTATGGGTAAACTTCTTTCCAAGGACGCAGCAAACGGTTACTATGTCATTGGTACCGATTTTTATAAAACCCATTGCAATATGCCGACCCGTTCGCCTGAAAAGCGTACAATTCAGGTGTTTTATTCCCATGATCCTTTAGCAAAGGCGGCAAAACTGGCGGGATTTGATATTTGTTGGTTGGATTTTACTAAAGTCCCGGAAAATTCTGAACTGGGTAGGCAGGCTTCTGAATACACCTATATGGGAACACTTGGAGAAAGCTACTCAATCATTATGCGACTTCTTCCTCCAAGTTATCGAATGTTTCAACCTCCTGCGGTGCTTTATGATAGTATGATATTTGTAACGGATGCGAACCCTACAAAAATATTAGAAGAATAACGTATGCAAAACTTCCCGTTTATTGGGAAGTCGCAGAGAACGAAAAATCGGGAGTTGTGGAGAAATTTCCTGAACTTTCCTTATTTTATAGGCTTTCCAGCCCCTAAGATAGTGAAATGATATGTATTTTCCCTTATTTTTGCCCTTGTGAGGAATCCGCAAGGGAAATAAGGGAATTTTTATGCCAAAGTATGTAAGAGAAGTTGCCAGTGGCAAGTTCTCTGCATTTAAGCATTGCTCGCTACTTTATCAAGAAGTCTTGCGGAATCCCGTTTAGCTTTTCTTGTTGAGTGAGCGTAAATATTCATTGTGGTATTGACATCGGAATGTCCTAACAACTCCTGTACATCTTTCGGAGCCGCTCCATTCGAGAGCAGGTTGCTGGTATAGGTGTGACGTAACTGGTGGAAGTGAAAATCTTCAAATCCTTCCAGCTTCTTTGACACTGACCTGCAAACAATGCCGAGTGTACTCGGCAGTTCCAGACTGCCATCCGGTCTTAGGCAGACAAAGGAGATTTCCTTATAATCTGCCGGGACTTCCTGTGTTCCGTCAAGGTGATAGTATTCATAATACACCCTGTTTTTTACATGAACTTCTTTGTAGTAGTTGCGGTGGTAAAGTTCTCCGTACTGCATCCGGCTTTTCAGTTGTTCCCGTCTTGCTGCTTTTAATATTTCAGTCAGCGTATCTCCAAAATCAACAATCCTTACTTTCTTTCGCTTCGTTGTACCAATCACATTTTTGTGTTTCGTACCGTCATAACGGATACTGCGTTTTATGGTCAGGCATTGTTCTTCAAGGTTGATGTCCTGCCATGTAAGACCACAGGTTTCCCCGATACGAAGTCCTGCATAATATGCGATCTGGATCGGCAGAATTGCAGGTGGATTTTTCTTTTCCAGATACTTGATAAGTCGCTCATAATCCTCGTGTGAAATTCAGAAAGACCAGACGATTATGGAACTGAACAGGCAGCTAAGCAGATCGCTGACCTTGAACGAGAAATTGAACAGCGAAAACAGAGCCGAGAATATCGAAGCATTGCGGACAAGATTAAGGCAAACAGAGCAACAATTAACCAGCGAGACAGACAACAGGAAAAGAGCCGACGCAGAAGTCGTGGCATGGAAATTTAAGTACGAAAAAGCAGAACAGGAAAAACTTTATGCACAGACACACCAAAAGACGGTTGAGGTAGCTGTTGAGAAAAAAGTGCCTTATGAGAAATGTGAAAAATGTGACCGCACTGCTTACCAGAAAGCAAAAGAAAAATGCGATAACCGCAAAAGTCAGCTGGAAAAGAAATATAAAAATATGACAACTGGTTATGAAAGTATCCTGTTCCTACTGGCATGGTACAGCATAACAATAACACTGTTTACGGCTATTCTTTCGCCAGTTTTCCTTAACGACTGTATCACCTTTTTCGGTGTGTTAGGAAAAGGAATGGGAAGCTTGTTTCGGGAGTTTGTCATAGGTGCAGATTCTTTCGGACAGTTAAGCAGCGGAATACCTAACCGTATCCTTTCCGGGCTTATGTACTGGCTGATCGTAGCTATTGTTATGGGGATTTTATTCATAATAACCGGATTACTGATAGTTGGGATTGGTTATCAGGTGGGGAAAATCTACCGGAAATATTGTTGGGATATCATCAGCATTGTGGAAGTTATTACAAGCACAGCCATTGCAATTTATTTTGGAGATTGGATAAAATCTGTTATTTCTATAAATCTCATTACACTATTATTACTGGTGCATGTGGTTTATATTGGAATCAGATGCTATGTGAAAGACTGGATGGAAGAAAGAGGATACTGTTGATATGGAGAATTAGATTTTTAAGAGTCTTTCGATATGTTAGATGAGTGCTATAAGAGATATCTGTTATTAAGGGCAGAGGGACAAAAAGCCTCTCTGCCCTTAATGAACAAAGCACGTTCTTTTAGAAAAATTTAGTCGTTGACAGATAAGATATCTTGCATTATAATACATTTAACAATTAGGTTAAATGTTAAACGAGGAGCGTGATGAATTCTTGGGTATACAAGATACATTAAAAGCACTGGCAGATCCAATACGACGTGAGATTTTAAATTTATTGAAGAATGGACGGCTTTCTGCTGGAGAGATATGTGAACATTTTTCAGTAACGGGAGCTTCTATATCCAGACATCTGGCAATATTAAAGGAGGCTGATTTAATCCGAAATAAAAGAGAGGGAAAATTTATTTATTATGAATTAAACACTTCCGTATTGGAAGATGTCATGTTGTGGATTATAGATTTGAAAGGAGTATCGGACGATGAAGGAAATGATAAAAAAATATAGAGGTTCATTAATTTGTTCTTTTCTGGTAATGCTCATCGGGGTTTTAGTAGGATTCACTAGTACACAGAGCATGTGGGCAAATGTGTTTTTTGTAGTGACGGATTGTGCGCTGGTGGCAATAATATTTTATGATAACCGGAACAGACAGCAGAGCCGCAAGATTATAGGAATGACGATGTGGATTATACCAATTATAACATTACTCTATAATGGTATTGCAAGACTGGTCAATATGGGTGCAGATATGGAAAATCTGTTTATGGCAGTAATTTACTATGGAACTGGACTGCTGTTTATGGTTATTGGAAATTATTTGCCAAAAGTGAAACAGAATAATACCATAGGAATAAGAGTTGTATGGTCTTTAATGGATGAAGAAAACTGGAATGCAACACATAGATTCAGCGGCAAATTATGGATGGCATCAGGTATTTTATGTATGCTTTGTGGACTTTTTGGGGAAAGCATGGCTGCACTGGTTGTGTATATTGTAAGCATTATGGCAGCTGCAATCATTAGCATTCTCTACTCCTACCTTTTTTATAAGAAAAAGCTGGCAACCGGAGAAGGCTTAAAAATTCAGTATAATACAAAAAAAAAGTGTGATATATCTGATCATCGCAATTTCCACTATTGTGTTTACTATATGGACTTTGTTTTGTGGAAGCATTCAGATTCGTTGTAATGATCGTGATTTTAACATTGAAGCAAAAGGATGGAATGATTATACAGGGGAGTATTCGCAAATTGACAGCATTTCTTATGAAGTAAATGTATTGCAGAACGATAATGATTACAGAACTAATGGTTTTGGAAACCTGAAGTATGCTATGGGAAACTTCAAAAACGATATCTTCGGAGATTATATCCGCTACACTCATGCCTCCTGCCATTCATATGTTGTCATGAACATAGATGGAAAAATATTAGTTGTAAATGGGGAAAATGACGCAGAGACAAAGGAAATCTATCAGAGAATAAGTGAGAAGGTGTCAAAGGAAAGAAAATAGTTGTCGGAAACGCTGAGAAGAAATTATTCTCAGCGTTTTTTGAACATTACTATAATGTCAAGGAATCTTCTGCATCTACCCACATCTGTAGTTACAGTTCAGCCTTGCGGCTGAAACCCGAGGGAGTTTCCAATGCGGCGGATGCCATGGCAGCCATTGAGAAATTCGTATTTGAAGAAGAGATGGTGACACTGCCGCAGCTGGTGGAGATCCTGAAAAATAACTGGGAGGGAAATCAGGTTCTGCAGATGAAGATGATAAATGAAGGGGCGAAATTCGGAAACGGACAAAAAGAAGCTGGCAATCTGGCCTGCGAGATGTTAAACTATTTTGTGGAACGGGTAGAGGCATACAACAGCCGGTATGGCGATCTTATCTTTTCCCCGTGTATCGCTACATTTTCCTGGATTGTGAACATCGGAAAGCGGATAGGAGCCTCCGCAGACGGCCGTATGTCTAAGGATCCCATTGCCGCTAACATGTCTCCGGTTCTGTCCAGGGATGTATCAGGCCCCATGGCGGCTCTGAATTCTTATCTGAAGCTGTCTACGGATTCTCTCGAGTAAATAGTACTCGCTATCCGCATCCTCTGCACGCCTGCGGAGCTAGACGCAGGCACCGCTGCGCCGTCGATTCGCAGACGCACAGCTGACACGGATATCAAGCACTATTTACTTCGAGATTAATGCAATGATGTATTAGACGGGAAAGGACAGAGACGTAACAGGTAAAGAAAGGAGAGAAAATATAATGGAAAATCTACACGAAAACGGAACATTTCAGTTGCATAACAAAGTGGAGATCCCTCAGGTGGGCTTCGGCACATGGCAGATGCCGGACGGAGAGACAGCGGCAGATGCGGTAATGCACGCCATAGAGGCAGGATACACCCATATAGATACGGCGGCGGTATATCACAACGAGATTGGGGTGGGAGCCGGAATCCGCATGTCGGGAGTGCCGAGAGAAAAGCTGTTTGTGACCAGCAAGCTGTGGAACGATGTGAGAGGCTATGAGGAAACCCTGAAAGCCTTTGATGCCTCCTTAAAAAGGCTGGCCCTGGATTATCTGGATCTGTACCTGATCCATTGGCCCCGTCCCCTGGCTTTCAGGGATACCTACCAGGAGGTAAACCGGGAGACCTGGAAGGCCTTTGAATATCTGTTGGAAAAAGGGTATGTACGGGCCATCGGTGTAAGCAATTTTCTCCCGGTGCATATGGAGGCGCTGCTGAAAACAGCACAGGTCATTCCTATGGTAGACCAGATTGAGTTCCATCCCGGCTGGATGCAGCCGGAAACGGCGGCCTTCTGCAAAGAGCATGACATCCTGGTGGAGGCGTGGAGTCCCCTTGGTTCCGGAAAGCTTTTGGAAGATCCAAAGCTGAAGGAGTTTGGACAGAAATACGGCCGGTCCACAGCCCAGATCTGTCTGCGGTGGTGCCTGCAGAAAGGACATCTTCCTCTGCCCAAATCCGTTACCCCTGTGAGGATTAAGGAGAATCTGCAGCTTTTTGATTTTCAGATATCCCAGGAGGACATGGCAGTGATAGATAAGCTGGAATGCGTAGGCCGGACAGGCTCTGATCCGGACAATGCAAAATTCTGAGATGGTTAAAAGGGCATCGACCATCCAGGAAACTGATTGGATAAAAAGATAAGAAGCCCTGCCGTACCGGAATTTCCAAGTCTGGTATGCCAGGTCTTTTTCGGTTATCTTCAGGGTGATCGGAAAATGTGTAAAAACAAGGTTGTAAATGCCGGAAAAACCACCCTGATCACTCGCTTGCTGCCTGTTTTGACCGACTATGGCTTGAAGGTTGCCACCGTCAAGCACGACGGGCATGAATTTGAAGGGGATGTGCCGGGGACGGATACCTACAGGCATATGAAAGCCGGAGCCTTTGGGACGGCAGTGTTTTATAAATACGCGAAGCAGGAAGAGGCCCTGCTAAACCGTCTGGAAAAATACCGTGAAAACCATTTGCTGTTCATAAAGCGTTCTGAGGTACCATTTGATAATAATATATCAGAACGGGATCTGAGGAAAGTATGGAAATAAAGCGATTGTAGATATTATCGAAGCAAGAGTAATAAAAGGGGCTTTACCATCCAGGCAGTTAAAACTGATATTGGCATGGTGTGTGATACATCAGGATGAATTGATGCAAAACTGGGAATTGTCTAAAGATGGACTTCCGCTTAATAGGATTAATCCATTAGTGTAGGAGGCAGATATGTTTTATGATATTGTGCAGGTAATTCCTAATGAAGACTATACCGTATATGTATATTTTGAAGATGGAAAGATTGTATGTTATGATGCTAAAACGTTATTGAAAAAGAAAGTTTTTGAACCATTGAAAGATATTAATTTTTTTATGAATGCATGCACCATTTTGAATGGGACATTGGCATGGGATGTTACTGGAACCAGAGATTGCAGTAAGTGTCTGGATATAGATCCAGAGATGTTGTATGGGTTGGAAAATGTAAGTGAAAAGATTGTATAAGGAGTTGCCGTCATGCAATGGCAGCAATTATTCATGACAATAGAATGCACGCAGAGCGTGCATTCTATTGTTGTATAGATAAAAACAATATAACAAAGCGGAATTTATAGGAGGTAAAGCAGCATGAAGTGTCCATATTGTGGTGAAGAAATGATAAGAGGATACCTAATGAGCTCACGAGACATTACTTTTGCAGTTGATAATGTGACAAAAGTTTTTCGTATTAAAAAATCGGACGATCTGGACTTGAGTAAAGGTTCAGGCGGAATCCCGCATTGTGAAGCTTATCGTTGCAGTAGTTGCAAAAAGATTTTGATTGATTATGCAAATAAGAGTCTGTGATACTTTTATCTTTTGAACATTGTAAATATGATGCATAAATAGTATATTGTCAGCATAATTGATACAGATAATAAAACGAAAAACAACATCATCTCCAAATATTGTATGATTACAGAAAGTAGAAATTAAGAAATTTCCTCTGTTTTCTTCTTTCTGTATTCATTTGGACTCATATGATAATATTGTCTAAACTTCCGGCAGAAATAGCCGGAACTTGTAAATCCGGTTTCTTCTGCAATGGAAGAAACCGATTTTTGAGTGATATAAAGTTGTTCAGCAGCCTGTGCTAGTCTGTATTGAATTAGATATGCTACCGGAGAACAGTGGATGCCAGTTTGAAAAATGTGTAAAGCTCCACTTTTGCTGATAGATGCCGATGCCGCAATCGTCTCCAATGTAATCTCTTCCATGTAGTGATCATGAATATACTGCATCATAGCTTGTAATCTTGCTTGTTTGTGATTTAATCGATGAATACTGTTAGAATCAGAAGTCCAGTCCATATTTTTTTGCAATATGTTCCAAAGCTGAAATAAAAGTTGTATAGTACATAATTCATTATCCGGCTTAGTTTCCTGAATAGTACAAATTTGCGACAAAAGTTGTAGCACCTGTTTTCCAAATGTGTTGGATGGACTGAAAACTTGATATGGAACAGACGAGCTTATCACAGGAAGAATATATTTTTCGTAAATGAGGCTGTTTTCGGGTGCTAATAGGGTTGGTGAAAAAACAATATTAGGTGCAAATGTACTGCTTTGTGCTTCAAAACGATGCAGGACACCGCTATTGATAAATATGCCGCAACCTTTATGTAGTTCTATTTTACTTGTACCTATAAGGCAGAGCGCAGTACCTTCAGCAGTATAAAGAAATTCTAATTCATGATGCCAATGCCAGTCAATGCGATGGAAGTCAAATTTCCAAATATTATCAGGATAGTATGCAAATGGATAACGATTGTTGCCATGCTGGATGGTTTCTCGTAGTGTTTCATCTGTAGTTATCTTAAAAGTCTCCATGTTATATTTCCTCATAAATAATAAAATTTGTTATATTGTACCATAAATACATGATTTTATACAATGACTAGATATAAAATTTACGATATAATCACATTTATCAGAGGAGGACAAAATGAAAAGCCAATATAATAAGACAATTACAGCCTGTTTTGTAGGTTATATTGTACAAGCTATCGTTAATAATTTTACACCACTGCTTTTTTTGTTTTTTCAGAAATGCTATCATATTCCAATTTCCCAAATTACATTGTTAGTGACTTTTAATTTTGGAATACAACTACTGGTTGATTTTCTTTCTGTCAGATTTGTTGATAAAATAGGATATCGGATATCAATGATTATAGCTCATGTTCTAGCAGCGGCAGGATTATTCCTTCTTACAGTTTTACCAGAGATTTTACCAGTTTCCTTTATTGGAATTTTGATTGCTGTAATGATCTATGCGGTAGGTGGTGGACTTTTGGAAGTCTTAGTCAGTCCAGTTGTTGAGGCTTGCCCATCCGACAATAAGGAAAAAGCAATGAGCCTGTTGCATTCTTTTTATTGCTGGGGACACGCCGGAGTTGTATTCATATCAACAGTGTTCTTTTATGTAGTCGGTATAGATAACTGGAAAATATTAGCCATTATTTGGGTGGTTATTCCAATTGGAAATGCTTTTGTTTTTTCAAAGGTTCCCATTGCACCATTGCTTGAGGATGGAGATACCGGACTTGGATTAAAGGAATTGTTTCGGATGAAAATTTTTTGGATTTTGTTGATTATGATGATATGTGCAGGAGCAAGTGAGCAAGCAGTAAGTCAATGGGCCTCTGCTTTTGCAGAAAAAGGTCTTGGAATTTCAAAGGCAGCCGGCGACTTAGCAGGGCCGATGGCATTTGCAGTTCTAATGGGAATATCAAGATTGTTTTATGGTAAGTATGGTGACCGTATCAATTTGGAACACTTTATGATTTATAGTAGTTTTTTATGTATTTTATCCTATTTAGGGATTTCATTATTCCCGATTCCGCTATTAAATCTGATTGCCTGCGCTGTCTGTGGGCTTTCAGTGGGAATCATGTGGCCTGGAACTTTCAGCAAGGCATCAGCAGCTTTGCCCAAAGGGGGAACAGCCATGTTTGCATTGCTGGCATTAGGTGGAGATATAGGTTGTTCAGGAGGTCCTACATTGGTTGGAATGGTATCAGGAGCTTTTGGGGATAACCTAAAGATGGGAATTTTGGCAGGAATTATTTTTCCAGTGTTGCTACTTATAGGAGTCATTCTTTGCAGAAGACAAAAGAAAATTACTAATTATAATACAGTGAAAAGTAGGCACTAAATATAGCTGCTTATTAAAATAAAAAAGAAAGTGAGAAAAAAGATGGAATTTTTGAAAAACAATCCTAAATGGATACGTCAACCAAAGCAGGTACAAATTAGTGAGGATAAAGTTGTAATTCTTACAGAAAGGGGTACCGACTTATGGGCACGCACTTATTATGGTTTTCAAAATGATAATGCTCCAGTATTTCAAGTTGAAACAACGGACAAGTACTTTTCTTTTATTGTTAAAACAGAATTCGAGAGTACCTGTCGTTTTGACCAGTGTGGTGTGGCTATGTATTTAAATAGTGATAATTGGTTTAAGGCATCTATAGAATATGAGAATGAAAAAATGCAGCGATTGGGAAGCGTTGTAACCAATCATGGATATTCTGACTGGGCAACAACAGACATATCCTCTGATATTAAAAGTATGTGGTATCGTTTTTCACGAAGGGACAGTGACTACTGTATTGAATGCAGTGAGGATGGCATAAATTTCAGACAAATGCGTATTTTCCATATGTGGGAAGGTGCAGAAAAAATTACTTATGGAATATATGCATGCAGCCCGACAGAAGGTTCATATAAGGCAACATTTTCAAATATGCAGATTACGGAATGTAAATGGGAATCAGATGCAGACTGGCGTGATTGATGATATGATTTCTAAAGATAAATCTCATATGAGAACCATTATCAGTTAAATTGAATAATAAATATAAGCCAAAAATAATCCCTGAAAAATTTTAGAATTTTTGGGGATTATTTAACATTATAAATAAAAAGAGTGTATGAGAAAATCTCTGTAAATAAGATTCTTCTATGATAATTAAGGGCAATAAGCTTACGGATTAGGTTTATCGCCCTTGTTTTATATATAACAGTTGCTTACAGGCATGTCAAGGGCAGGCGGTTTCCCGCCTGTCTTTTTAAGCTGTCTTTTGATTATTCAGGTAAGTGTCCTTCGTACATAATACTCAGTTCTCCATAGACCTGGCCCCAATCCCGGATTGTGGTAGTCCACTTTTTCGTAGCCTCAAAAGTGGACAAATACAGGGCTTTTAACAGGGCGGTATCGCTTGGAAATACGCTCCTTTGGCGATTCAGCTTCCGGTAGGTGGAATTCAGTGATTCTATCGCATTTGTCGTGTAAATGACCTTTCTGACAGTGGTTGAGAACTTAAAAATAGGGGAAACAACATCCCAGTTGTCCTTCCAACGCTTCATGGAATTCGGGTATTTGGGAGTCCATTTTTCAGTTACACGGTCTAAGGCAGCCAGAGCTTTCTGCTCGTCAGCAGCCTGATAAATGGTTTTTAAGTCTGTAGCAAAGGCTTTTCTATCCTTATCCGGAACGTATTTCAGAGTATTTCTTACCTGATGAACAATACATCGCTGGTATTCTGTTTTTGGAAACGCTGTTGCAATCGCTTCTTTAATGCCTGTAAGGCCGTCGGCGCAGATGATCGGGATATCCTTAACTCTTCGATTTTTCAGTTCATTTAAGACTGAAAGCCAGTATTTCGCACTTTCATTGTCACCGATTGTAATGGTCAGGACTTCCTTTTTGCCCTCTGTATGAATACCCAGAATGACATAAGCTGCAAGTTTACGAATGACTCCATTATCCCGCACAGAATAATGGATTGCATCGATGTAAAGGATCGGATATACCTCATCCAGTGGACGGTTCTGCCAGTCTTCAATCTGAGGAAGTATTTTATCTGTCACGTCAGATATGAAACTTTCTGATGCTTCAAAACCATAGATATCTTCGATTGTTTCCGAGATCTGGCGAGTGGTCATTCCCTTTGCATACTTGTACTCTGTGTACAGGTTTCTTTTGTCTTGCCATAATAAAAGGCCCTCCTAATGATAATTATTTTATCATAGAAGGACCTTGCCTAGATTATTTTACAGAAAAAGTATCACAGACTCGTTATTTATATTGGAATTCGATGTTATGTGAAAGGCTGGATGGAAGAACGGGATATTTTTAAAATCTAATTTGTTCATTGGTGTTATTTATATTTACTTTCATGCTAATATATATTATCATATTAGCATGAAAGGAGAATCTATATGACTCAATTTGAAAAATTAGATTTGTTATTGCGTGAATGTGGAGGGACAATTCAGACATTTCAAGTCCTAAATAATGGAATTAGTAAGTCTGTGTTTTATGCCTATGTGAAGGAACGAGGATTAGAGCAAGCTTCTCATGGTGTGTATGTATCACCTGATACGTGGACAGATGCGATGTTCCTTTTGCATTTGCGTTGTGGTCAAGCTGTATTTTCTCACGAAACTGCATTGTTTTTTCATGATTTAACGGACAGAGAGCCTTTGAAATACACCATAACAGTAAGAACTGGATATAATCCAAGCCGTTTGCAGGAAGACGGTTTTCAAGTGTATACAGTAAAAAAGGATTTACATGAAATAGGGATCACAACTATGCTGACATCATTTGGACATTCAGTTCCGGTTTATGATATGGAGAGAACGATTTGCGATCTGCTTCGCAGCAGGAAAAATATTGAAATGCAGGTATTCCAAGATGCATTAAAGCAATATGCGAAACGTAAGGATAAAAACTTACGGATGCTTATGAAATACGCAGCTATGTTTCATGTTGAAAAGATACTAAGACTATATTTGGAGGTGTTACTTTAGATGATAACAACGGCAAGACAATTAAAGGATTTGGTTCGTAATCTGTCAAAGAAAAAATCCGCAGATGCACAGATTTTGATGCAGAATTATATGATGGAACGTTTTTTAGAACGAATTTCTTTATCAGAGTATAAAAATCAGTTTATATTAATATGAAATTATATCAAAAAATACATATAATGTATTGCAGTTCTCCAAGAACGTAGAAAAGCCGAATGACGGAACAACAAAACAAGGGAAGGGGTTGCACCATGAATAAAATCCTGATTATAGATGATGACAGAGAACTGTGCGCTTTGATTAAACGTAGCGTACAAGCAGAAAACATAGAAGCTGATTTTTGTAATACCGGAAAAGAGGGCTTACAAAAATTAAGAGAGCAGGAGTATCAGCTTGTGGTGCTGGATGTGATGATGCCTGGTATGGATGGCTTTGAAACGCTGGAAGAAATCCGCAAAGAGAACAGTCTGCCGATTTTGATGTTCACATCTAAAAATGACAGCATTTCTAAAGTACGGGGCTTACGAGCCGGGGCGGACGATTATCTGACAAAACCGTTTGATATGGATGAACTGATTGCCCGTATTGCGTCTCTTATTCGCCGCTACACTCGCTTTAATCAGCAAGCCGGAGCCATACAAAAGCTAAATTTTGACGGATTGCAGATTGACCTTGAAAATCGTTCTGTTACTACATCAAACGGCACTTTTGAACTGCCCCCAAAGGAATTTGATTTGCTCCTGTACTGTGCAAAACATCAAGGGAAAATTTTGACCAAACAGCAGATTTATGAGGAAGTATGGGGCGAAGAATATTTCTATGATGACAGTAACATTATGGCGATTATCAGCCGACTTCGTAAAAAATTAGAAGTCAATCCTTCAAGCCCAAAGTATATACAAACGGTCAAAGGGATTGGCTACCGGTTTAATAAGGAGGTGTAGTCAGCATGGAAATTATTGTATTCTTGTCCATTGTGATTGCTGTTGTGGCTGT